>Ga0299915_10001195_pt1 | contig 19181 bp, 25 predicted proteins | sample RVTome_13_FD_200263 | JGI IMG/M metagenome (GOLD analysis project Ga0299915, IMG submission 200263) | Soil microbial communities from uranium-contaminated site in the Upper Colorado River Basin, Wyoming, United States - RVT92D227 (version 2) ... | reverse complement strand
TGGACCACCTCTGCACCCTGGCTGAAAGGTAATGGAGAGAATCAACTCGGTAACCGGTATTATGACGCAACAAGGAGGACTTCGGTAACAGTTTATTTTGACGCAACACGTACCCCTAACTTAACTTTTCTTAACTAGTTGGGACTTTTTTCCTATGACTGTTTTCTTAGGGAACCGGTACTTTCGGGTGATTATGTCGTTGGCCGAAGTAAGTCACTCTTAAGATAGCTTAACAGAAGAGGAGATGCGAAGAGGAAGGGCGAATGGTGAATATATGGGTGGCATGCTGACGGTAAGGGAGAGGAGCTTCGACCTCAGGTACACCCTGGACCTCTATCTCACCACCTCACTGCCCAAATAGCCCGCGCCTACAAGCCGCCACAGCTGTCTTCTCGACTTGCGATGCTCTTCTTTTCTCAATCATTGAGAGGAGCGAGATTCCTCCTTCGCTTCCAGATTCTTGCGGTTGCTTGGTTCATCAAGCATAGTCTACCAATGCATTGGGCAGCTACGCTTGGCAATGACGCTGGGTTGCGAAGAAGATGTTAGATTCTGCCCTGGCAGGAGAAAAGAGCCCACCTCACATTTCTATATCTGCCAGGATGAGCATCTTGCACCTACAGCAACCCTCTGACGCCCGCACTTCACCAGCGACCTTCAGATTAGTTCGCAAGCGTGTTTCCTACAGAGGCTATTTTTATAGAGAGCAGGATGGCCTTTCAAGTGGTCTCACTACGTTGAACCGAAAATAGTCCCGTTCATTGTCTCTGTTCCAGTACTACTTTCTACCCAGAGTAGTACCAAAACAGTACCTCCTGGTGATTACGTCCACGTTTGCCCAAGTATAGACTCTGAAGTAATGCAAACGTGCCCGGCGAAGTAAGGCTTTGGTACCGAGTCAATCTTGATGAACAAAATAGGGTTAGTGGGTGTCATATTGGGCCTACTTATGTGTAGTTGTGCGCCGTACATAACTACGGAGGCCACACATGCCTTGATAGCGGAGGAGTACTCTCCAGCCAATGCTAGTCCGGCCACATTGGAAGAAATACAGTCGTTTCTTAAAGAAGATAGGATTGACCGTCGAACATTCCTGCCAAATGTTTACGATTGCAAGCAGTTCTCTACTGACCTGTGGCGAAGTGCATATCTAAAGGGATTCGAGGCGTCAATGGTTCTATACCTACGTGAACGAAGCGAAGGCGATAGGAATCTAGCAAAGACGTTTTATGGTGTAGAAAACCCATTTCATTTGGTAGTCGCATTCTTACTAACAGACGGAACCTGGCTGTACATTGAGCCACAAAATGACAAGATTCTGGAGATTGCGGAATACAAGTTCCGTTTGGACGGTGCTGTAGCCTTCGGCTTTTGGAAGCGTCTAAGGGTATTTGACGGTGACGGAGATGAAATACTTAATGAGATAGTCGAAGAGTCAGAGAAGAATAGCCGTGAGCCTTGTGCTGGCTATGGCCTTGCTGGAATAGACTTTCCTGACCGAAATCTTGAGGCTGCAATTCGTGAAGCGGTAGGCAAGCCGAGTGGAGACATCTACAAAGCTGACGTAGAAAACCTGACCTCACTTTGTGCTGCGGCAAGGGGTATCGTCTCCCTCACGGGACTTGAGCATGCCACAAGCCTGACACACCTGTATCTCGACTCCAACAATATAAGCGACATATCCCCACTGGCCAACCTGAGTAGCCTGACAGACTTGTATCTCGGGTGGAACGCGCTAAGCGATATTTCCGGGCTTGGCAACTTGACCAGCCTCACATCGTTGCGTCTTGATTCCAACAATATAAGCGACATATCCCCACTGGCCAATCTGAGTGGCCTGACACACCTCTATCTTGGGTCGAACAGGGTAGGCAATATATCCCGGCTTGCCAACTTGACCGGCCTCACATTGTTGCGTCTTGATTCCAACCAGATAGGTGACATATCTCCACTGGCCAACCTGAGTAGTCTGACAGAGCTGGATCTTGGGGGGAACGAGATAGGCGATATGTCCCCGCTGGGCGAGCTGGCCAGCCTGACAGACCTAGATCTTCATTCCAACCACATAGGCGACATATCGGCAACTGCCAACCTGACCAGCCTGACATCGTTGCGTCTCGATTCCAACCAGATAACTGACATATCCTCGCTTGCCAATCTGACCAGCCTCACATTGTTGCGTCTTGATTCCAACCAGATAAGTGACATATCCTCACTTGCCGACTTGACCACCCTGACATCGTTGCGTCTTGATTCCAACCAGATAAGTGATATCTCCCCGCTTGTGGCTAACGCTGGGCTGGGAGAAGGAGACAAGGTTGACTTGGGTTACAATCCACTGAGCGATACTTCCCTCTATACTTACATTCCTCAACTCCAGGCAGGAGGGGTAATTGTCTCTTATTAGGTTTTTGCTGGATAGGCATCTTGCTTAAAATGGACTCTCATCAAAGTGCGTCTCTTCTTTCTCCCAAACCCTTTGGTCATTGCGAGCCCCGACTTGTCGGGGCGTGGCAATCCCGTGCCCCTCACGAGATTGCTTCGTCGCTTTGCTCGTCGCAATGACAGACGGGGGCCTTGATAGACTTTCGCCCTGCCAATCCTTCCACTGGCAGGGCGAAAAAGTGAGGCAGGTTTCAGTGTCACATGTACTGCGGACTCTTGCCTCGCCGCCTGGTTGCCCAGATAGCCAGTGCCACTGAAACCAGCACCAACAATCCTGCTATGGCTATCTTCCCGGCCGAAGAAGTGTTGACAGCTATGGTGCTCATGGCCACAGCGGGCATGAGCCCGGCTCTCACTACTGGCTTCAGGTCGGGGTGCTCAGTGATAAACTCGGCTATGGGTGGACTGATCCTATAGTAGAAGCCTGCCAGGGTTTTCCCCACCGGGTTGGGCAGCAGATATTCATCTCTGAACTCACGGAGAATTCCTATTTCCTTGGCCATGGGCGTGCCGTAGGCTGCCGCGGCGGTACAGCACGGTGAGGAGGTCTGCCGAAAATCGGCTCTAACCGAGCAAGAGCTGTCCATGGTGATGGTTGTAGTGACGCTGTTAACGTCAGCAATGGTGTCCACATCGCCCGACCAGCTGGCAAACTGGTAGCCACTACTTGCCTCAGCCATAAGGATAACCATGCTGCCCAGAGTGCAGTCGAAGGTCCCTTCACCGGGGCTGGTTACCAAGCCGCCTTCGGTGCTGGACACCAACAACAGCGCCACGGGTTCGGGATGCCACGACTCAAAATTGGCAGTAATGGAACAGGAGCTATTCATGGCGATGGTAGTCCAGGCGGCATTGACATCCGCGATGGCATCTACGTCACCAGTCCATTTGACAAACTCGTAACCTTCGTCAGGTTGAGCGATGAGCTCGACTATATTGCCACCTTCATGCACGAAAGTGCCTTGACCGGGTTTGGTTACCGTACCGCCCGAGGTGCTGGCGACGGTCAGGCTGTACCAGCCTGCGTCCAGCTCAAAGTTGGCGGTGATGGAGTAGGAATCGTACATGGTGATATTGGTCGAGGCAGCCTGGGCATTGCCGATGGCAGCGACGTCGCCAGTCCAGTCCACAAAGTGGTACTGTTCATCAGCTTGAGCGGCAAGGCTGACCGGCGTGTTTGCTTGATAGATATGAGTCCCCTCACCGGGTTCGGTTACCGAGCCGCCTTCGGTGCTGGAGGTGGTCAGGCTGCACCAGCCTTCGTCTATTTTGAAGTTAGCGGCGATGGAGTAGGTATCGTCCATGGTGATAGTGGTCTGGGCGGCAGTAACATTGGCGATGGTGTTCACATCGCCAGTCCATCCCACAAAGTGCCAGTGTTCGTCAGGCACAGCAACGAGGGCGACGATTTCCCCGGCACCGTGGAGGGACATCCCCTCGCCCGGTTCGGTTACCGAACCGCCAGGCGTGCTGGAGACGGTGAGGCTATACTGCCCTGCCAGAGGCTCGACAGCAATACCAAGCCCATCAATAATGTGCCCGGCCTTATTGATGACCGCGCTCCTTTCGGAGCCAGCAAAAAGCAGCCCGACGAACTCTCCATCTTTATCCACTGCAGAGCCTGAATCGCCCGGCGCTGCGAAGGACCAATTGTCTTGAGTTACCACAATCTGGTCCACGAAGTAAGCCGAGCGGTCACCATACCACACCACGACAGAGACATTGGTGCGAACTACCTGGCCGGCGGTTACTCCGGTCGTGTACCCAGATTTCCGTACGATATCTCCTTTGGAGACCTCGGCCCACCCTTCAATCCAGTAGTTGCCTCCTTCATAAAACTGTTCGCCAGGAGAAGCTTCGACACCGCCATCAATACTGCTTATAGCAGCATCGGCGTAGTTCTTGGCGTTGGGCGCAAAGTCAATAGGTATGTAGGCCTCGAGTGCTCCGACCCGATCTTCCAGCGTTCCTCCGTCGTAACTTCCCGGTTGGATGATGGGTGTTCCCGTGTCGAGAAACTCACCCGTGTCCGAATTTGTAGCGATAACGTGCGCGTTAGACAGAATCTTGTTGTCATAGGTGACCATGCCCAAGGTGCCGGCATACGGGTATATTCCCATCCCTCTCCTGACGTAGGCCGACAGGCTTATCCCGCCGACCAGGGGACTGACCTCGTTTTGTCTATCGGCGCTAACATCGATCAGGGGCTCCACTACCTCGGTGGCGAGTGTCTGTATCTTCCCGGTAACCTCCGTCTGAACTGTGTAGCCTTCGAAGGAGCGCGGCACTCTTCGCCTCGCCTGTTCATCCTCGACAAAGACGATGACTTCGCCGTCAGCTTCAGAATGGGCGATGCCGACAAAGCCATCTCCAGCTGCAGATAAAAGCTCTTGTTCCAGGGCCTTTGCGGCTTCCGCCAGTGACTTTCCCCGACCAGGGTTTTCGCCGGCGGTAGCAGGGATAGAACCAAAAAGCAGCGCTCCAACAAGAACCAGCATTAAGAACAGTAGGAATTTCCTTCGGTTTTTCATCTCTAGCGCTGCCCCAAATCACTCATAGTATATCATCTCTAAACTGTCAATCATTTTCAGGATTCTTCCAAAACGGCCTCAGAATGACAGAGAAGACTGGCAAACAGGCTCAATTCTAGAGGGAGACAAAGTCAAGATACGAACAATGTCGACACCATAACAAAACCGGGGCCACATCACAAGAGTACCGATCCGCGTGATGCAGCCCCGGCTTAACTTAACTCACTCAAGCCTGCCCTGGGCTTCTTGTCAGATATTCCCCTTCTTCAAAGTCTCAGTGGGCTCGAACGCTTTGACACCATACTTCCTGGCAAGGTCTTCACATATCTCGGCCAATTTATCGTACCCTATACTCTTGCCAAGCTGGAAAGGACCAAACATCGCACCGCCCCCGTTGACCATGGCCTTGTCAATTTCATCCGCACTCTTGACTACCCCGCCCTCGAGCAGTTTCGTCGCCTCGTTAACCTGAAGAGCAATCAACCAAGTGGGGTCAAAATCCTCCTTCGCCTTGGACAAGTCTATCTCCGGTCTGCCCTTAGACCAATCAAAAATGCCCTTGCCTGTCTTCTTCCCCAGCGTACCAGCGTCCATCTTGGCCTTCAGCCAGCTGGGCGGCGCGTAGTCGTGAGAAAGTTTTTCGGCAAAGTAAAGAGCGCTGTGATAGGCAACGTCCAGCCCCACGTAGTCCATCAGTTCATACGGCCCCATAGGCATACCCATCTTTCTCATCTTGGCATCGATTTCCATAGGGGCAGCCTCACGCTTCTCTAATATGAGGTCAAGTAGAACTGCAGTCGGCGCATTGATCCGGTTATATACAAACCCAATAGAGTCCTTCTCAACCCTGACCGGCACCTTGTTCATCTTCAGTGCCAGATTATATGCCACCTGCATTGTCTCTTCGCTCGTCTTTCCTCCCTTTATGACCTCAACGAGCTTCATCAGGACCGCCGGGTTAAAGAAATGAACACCGACGACCTGCTGCGGCCTGTTTGTAACCGCGGCGATCTCCGTGATGCTCATATTGGAGGTATTGGAAGCCAGTATGGCATGTTTTGGAGCGGCCTTATCCAGTGCCTGGAAAACCTGTTTCTTGAGGTCCATAATCTCGGGGACTGCCTCAATAACAAAATCAGCGTCCTTAACAGACTCGGCAATATCAACAAAGGTCTTGATATTGCCCAGCATCGCTTTTTGGTTGTCTGCAGTGATTCTTTGTTTTTCCACAAGCTTATCCAGGCTCTCCTTGATCCTGGATAGTCCCTTGTCAACGAATCTCTGCTCGATATCCCGCATGGCCACCTTGTAGCCAGCAAGCAGGGCTACCTCGGCAATGCCATGTCCCATGTCCCCCGCACCCATAACCGCTACCTTTTTGACGTCTTCGACTTTCATATCAGAAAACCTCCTTTTATTTTCTTACTTTCGCCCAGAAATCTATTCTCCGGTGAACACCGCCTCTCGTTTCTGGATGAACGCTATCGCCCCCTCCATGGCGTCCTTCGTCTTGCTCACTCGTTGCGAGCCTTCCAGTTCTATTTTCACGCCCTGGTCAGTGCTGGTCTCGAGTCCTCGCGTTACTGCGTCGAGGATTATCTGCACAGCAATCGGGGCCTTCTTTGCCAGTGTCCTGGCGAGTTCCTTAGCATCATTCATCAACTGTCCCGGCTGAGACACTCTGGTTACAAGACCGATGCTCAAAGCCTCGGGGGCGTTGACCCTGGTGCCGAGCAGAAGCATCTCCAGCGCCTTGGTCTTACCCACCAGCCTGGGCAACCGCTGGGTGCCACCCCAGCCGGGTATAATACCCCGGTCAATTTCGGGCTGCCCCATCACTACCTGCTGAGAGTTGAGCATTATCCTGAAGTGGCAGGCCATTGCCAGCTCGCAACCACCACCGAGGGCGAACCCATTTATGGCAGCGATTACAGGCTTGGGATACTTCTCGATGTGGCTGAACACCGCTTGCCCCCGTGACATAGCCTTCTCGCCATCGGGCGTGCCAGCGGTCTTCAAGTCAAAGCCGGCTGAAAATCCTCTTTCTCCGGCTCCGGTGATGATTATGGCTCTCAGCGCCTTATCCTTTTCCCACTTGGTCAAGACGTCATCCAGTTCGCTCAACACAGCGAAATTTATGGGATTTGCGGGAGGCCGGTTCAAGGTGATTATGGCAATGTTCTCCTCCTGCTCTACGATCAAATTCTCATAAGCCATGAGACCCTCCTTGTTTTGAGATTTTTCGACGGCGCCATGATTCCTTCCGTATCGCTATACCACCTCCTTTCAGTCGGGCAGCTCACGAAGCGCCGCGCCATTAGAAACAGTGAGATGTTAACACTCACAGCAGCGACTTGTCAACGACCGAAAGTACAGTTCAGCTTCCCAAAAACCCCAGCCTACGGCCTAACTCTACCTCACGGCCGGGCCGTCAATAAACGCCTCATGTCAATTAGCCTAGAGGAAAGCTCTTATTGCCAAAAGGAGTGAACTAGGAATAGAATGCTCGTGAAGGCCCTCATAATCAAGACTAGTCAGCTATGGACAATAGATGAGCCGTACGATAGTTCTGGGCATCGGCAATCGGCTGGGCGGCGATGACGCCGCCGGCGCCCTTGTGGTGGATATGCTCGATCAGAGGCGGTACAGAGCCAAGACTGTCCACTCCAGAGGGATTACAACCATAGACGCAGGCACTGCTCCGGAAAGCTATACCTCGGTTATCCGTCAGCAGCGGCCTGAGTTATTAATACTGGTAGATGCCGCCGATATGGGTTTACCTCCGGGTACCGTGCGCACAATCCCACCTGAGAAAATCAGCATTTTGTCCTTTTCTACACACCACATGCCTCTCTCCATGTTTATATCCTTTGTGAAGGAATTCTGCGGAAAGGTCCTGCTTGTCGGAGTGCAGCCTGAGGGAACAGAGATGGGCAAACACATCTCAGAAGCAGTGCGCAAAAGCATGATGGAATTGGTTGAGGCTATTCTAGAAGGACGAGTCGCTGAAATCCCGCTGCTGAGGTAATCGAGCTAACTTTGTTCGCCTGGCTTCTCTGTGGCTTCGGTTGCTTGTTTCTCTCTCTTCACCGAGCCCTGTAGCTTGCCGCTGTCGACGACTATCAACTCGTCGGCGTACTTATCATAGTTGGCAAGTAAAAATTCGTCTGTCATGGAGAGCACTTGGGGTGGGCAGATATCAACACACTGAGCGCAGAAGCAACATCTGGAGACGAATATTTTTACCTTTTTTTCTTCAGGTATAAGTTCTATGGCTCTTGTCGGGCAGATACTAATGCACAGTCGGCATCCGGTACACCCCTCTTTATCATATGCGATTTTTCCTCGAAATTTAGGTGGCACCGGCACCGGCGGAATCATCTTCAATTCGCCTTTCGTAACACTGTTTAGGAATTGAATGGTTGATGCTGGAGCATATTTTGCCGGAAACTTGTTTGTCGCCGGAGTTAGAAAAAGCTGTTTTAATATCGTTCTTGCTGCTTCAAACATTTTCACTACACCATCAAATCGCCTGCTATGAGTATCAGCCCGACCAGGCCGATGATGGTCAGGGCTATTATGTAGACCCAGCTTGCCTGACTTATCTTAAATCGTGCCATCGCCGTACGTATCACAGATATACTGATGAACATCACGACAAAGACCTTGACCAAAAAGAATAAGCCATCCACTATACCGGCCGGGACTGGCGCACCAATTCCAACTAGAGGAGAGAGGTTATATGGGATGAATAGAGCCACTACCAACGCTGACACTGCAAAAGCCTTGATTATATCAGCGAGGTAGAACAAGCACAGGTTTCTGCCCGAATACTCAACCAGTATTCCACCAGCGATTTCAGTCTCAGCCTCGGCCATATCAAATGGCACCTTGGCACCCTTACCGGATATAGCCACCAGGAGAGCAAACAGCAGAATCAGCGAGCCAATTACTCCCAGCGGGCCAACCAAGCTCCATATAGGATGTTCGGCAATCGTAGAAAACATAAATGGATTGGCGGCGGTAGCCTGACCGATGCGCCAGCCGAGAGAGACTACAGACACTGCCAGGGGAAATTCAAGGCTCATCAGCAGGACCATCTCCCGCTGTGCTCCCACGGTGGCATATGGTGAACTGGAGGCAAAACCACCTGCGGCAAAAGCCAGAGATGGTAGTATCAATAGGTATACTACTAACAGTGCGTCACCGAATCCACCTAGAAGTGCTGGCTGTCCAAACATGGGTATGTAGAGCAGTAGTAGGGCCGAAGTTATCAGACAAATAAATGGGGCAGCGTTGAAGAGCCATGATACAGCCCCGTCAGGGACGATATTCTCTTTCATCAGCAGCTTTTGCACATCTCGGAAGGGCTGCACTATGGGCGGGCCAACCCTCCCCTGCATATGCGCCACCAGCTTACGGTCAATGCCGCGGTAGAGCATAGCGAAAACACCGCCGATGAACACCAGTCCGGCGGAGCCAAAAATGATAATCGCCAAGTTCATCGTTTCAGTTCCTCTGTTTTTTCTACGGAGAGCCGGTGGAGTTCCTCATAGTCTATCACCGACTTTCTGCTGGTGGCTCTATCTGTTACTACGATCCGATTAGTACAGGATTGACATGGGTCGATAGAGGCGAAGGCTATGGGGACATCGGCAATCTGTCCGCCCTTCAGTATCGCGGGAACGCACATGAGGTTAACATATGTTGGAGCTCTTACCTTCCAATTAGCCAGTGTCTCTCTTCCGGCTTCCAGACGAACATAGTGTATCACCTCACCCCTGGGAGCTTCGGCGCGCCCGACACCTTCGCCTTCTGCCTTGGTCAATGTCTTTAGAAGGACGGCTATCTTTGGCTGTGCCAGTATCGGACCGGGTGGCATTTTCTCCAAACACTGCTCAATGATTTCAATCGACTGCTTAACCTCCAGCAATCGAACGATAATGCGATCATAGACATCGCCGACTACAGTCCCACTGAGCATATCTGGGGTCATGGCTTTGACATCCAGATCGGCATAGGCAGCGTAGGGCTGGTCTTGTCTCACATCTTTGGGGACACCACTTGCTCTGGCAGTTGGTCCAACCGCGAGCAATTTCAACGCATCTTCCTTCTTCAGGATGCCTACATTTTTTGTCCGCATCCGTATTGTTATATCGTCTAAGAATACCTTTTTTAGCTTGCCAAATAAACTCTTATAGTAATCCAGGGATTGTCTAATCCTGGGAAATTGCTCTTCAGTAATGTCTCTCCGCACCCCACCAATTTGAAACATAGCCTTGGTAACCCGATTTCCGGTTACGTATTCAATCAAATCCATCATTTCTTCCCTGACCTGCCAGGCGAGATAAAAAATGGTGTCAAATCCAATCTCGTGAGCGGCAACCCCGGCCCACAGTAGATGGGAATGTATACGCTCCATCTCGGCGGTAATCGTCCTTATATATTCGGCACGCGGCGGCGGAGTGATTCCGGCAGCGTGCTCAACGGCCATGACAAATGAGAACGGGTGGCATATATTGCAGATACCGCATATTCTTTCCGCCAGGTATATAGTCTGGATAGGGTTATTTCTATTCATCCCAATCCACTCGATGCCGCGGTGAACCTGTCCCACCCGTACATCGGTATTGACTACCTTCTCTCCTTCAATCTCCAGCATTAGCTGTACTGGCTCTTTGAGAGCGGGGTGAATCGGGCCGACCGGTATGGTGTAGGTCGCTTTCTCTGTCTCACCAACTGCCATTGTTTCTATCCTTCCTTATCCTGTCCCTTCGGTTTTCTCCCCGGCAACACCCTCAAGAGTCTCTCGGGCCCGGTCTCGTCCTTGCGCCAGGGATAGACGCCTGCCGGCACATCTTCAGCGATAAATAGTCTCCGCCCATCCGGTATGCCCACTACCTCTATTCCCATCATTTCCTGGGTCTCCCGCTCGGTAAATAGTGCCCCGGGGATGAGGTCGGTAATCGTGGGTATCTTCAGGTCACTCTTGGGCAGCTTCACCCGCAGCCCCAGACTCAATTCCTGCAGGTGTTCGCCATAGTAGATGGTGAAGTGGTAGATGAGCTCTACCTCGGCGCCCAGATCACTGGAAGAGATGATGGCCAGGTGAGGGTATTTCTGCAGCTGACAGATATGTTCAACAGCGTCGCGGAGGGCGCCCTTTCTTACCTCGATCCAGAGGCTCTGGAACTTATTCCTCTTGACGGCAACCTCGTACTCATGGACCGAGCCACCAAAAAAGCCATCGCCCAGTTCTGTAACGAAACTATCGATGATGGCCTGTGGGCTAAGCTTCTCCACTAAGCCACCTCCTGCTTGGCCAGCTTTTCCAGCTTTACCCAGGCCATGACCACACCGTGAATAATGGCCTCCGGCCGTGGCGGGCATCCTGGGACATAAACATCCACAGGGATAATCTGGTCTACAGGACCCGCCAAGCTATATGATTCGAAGAAGACACCCCCTTCTATGCCGCAGTTGCCGACCACCATGACCAACTTGGGATCAGGTGTTTGTTCATATATGCGATTGACTGGCGCTACCATCTGCCTAACCACCGGACCCGTCACCAGTAATACGTCGGCATGGCGGGGTGAGCCCACCAGCTTGATGCCAAAACGCTCAACGTCGTACCTGGGAGTAAGCACTGCCAGAATCTCGATATCGCACCCGTTGCACGAGCCGGTATTAAGGTGGTAGACCCACAATGCTCTCTTGAATGCCGTTAAACTCAAAGACCTCTCCTCTATTGGTCAAATTACTTTGCTAACCCAGCGATAAGCAGTACCAGAGCGCTTACCGCCGTAATTGCTACGAACCAGAGTACATAGTCATTTATTATCCCAGTATGGGGTCTCAGGATTTGCTTATAGTATTCCTTAAGGGTTTCGAAGAATCCCCAGTATATATTGCCTACCCTTATGTGGCGCTCCCCTGCTTCAGGAACCTCTCCACCACATAAGAAGATCCGTGTTTGATCCGTATCCTTCTTATACTCTTTCTGTCCTCGCCTCCTGAAGAAGTAGACTACTATCAGCACCACTATAAAGACAATGATCCAGACAATAGGGTTCCAAAAAGCATAGCCGGATTCCAGAATATGCGTCATGGTATGACTCCTGTAACTGCGTTGATATATGCTCCCCGGTCTATCAAAGCATCGGCAGCAGGATGAAGTATCCAATTAACAATTTGCGCTGGAAACAGAGTAATGAAGATGATGCCTGCAGCCAGTATCACCATGCCAACTATCATGGACCTGGGAACCCCTTTCACCCCTTTGTATTCAGGCAATTCCGCTCCCATAAATGCTGAATGAAAAGCCTTGGTAAAGGATGCTAGAGTCAAAATGGAGACTATTATGCCTATCACAGTGAAGATTGGATTGAATTGGTACACAGATTCATAGATTAATATCTTTGACGAAAATCCGTTGAGAGGAGGGATGCCGGAAATGGACAGGGTTCCAATTATATACAGTATGGTGGTCCACTTCATCTTGTGGGCCAAGCCACCCATCTTGGCAAGGTCTCTGGTACCGGTAAGGTGGAATAAAGCGCCACCGGTAAAGAATAGGAGCGGCTTGTACATGGCATGATTCAAGATATGGAAAATGCCTCCGCTCATAGCGTCCCTACCATAGGTAGCCAGAAGTCCTGGGTTGCCCAAAACCGCCAGCCCAACACCTACTCCGAGCCACATATACCCCAGCTGAGAGATAGCATGATAGGACATGAAACGCATGACGTCTTTCTGAAAGACGGCCATGGTAACTCCAATAAACATGGTCAGTAGCCCAAAGGCTATTAGTATCCAACCCACCACGGGGGCGTCTATCACGGCTCCATACAGAGTAAAGCAGACTCTGAATGCGGCATACATGCAAGCGTGGCTCGTTATCACCAGCATACCAGTTATGCTCGCTGGGGCAACGGAGTAGGCATCAGGAAACCACAGGTGCAAAGGCACCATCCCCGTTTTCATAGCAAACGCTATCAACAACAAGGCCAACGCTATCTGGTCTAGCGTTGTATACTGAATTGCCTGAGCGAGAATCGCTATATTCAGCGAGTTATACTGGCCATAAAGTATGCCAGTGGCAAATAGAACCATCAGCCCCGCAATGGCAGATACCACTATGTACTTGAATCCGCCCTCTTGGGTATCGCCAAACCTGGTTCTGAAAGCTATCAGTGCCCCCCCAGAAATAGAAGCTATCTCTAAAAAGACGAATAAATTGAATAAGTCACCGGTGAACATCATTCCAAAACCGCCGGTCACCATAAGCAATAAGAGAGTATAGAACCTGGTCTGCCCTGTCTCATTTGCTATGTGAGAAAGAGAATATATGGCTGCGGCCAAGGACACAATCGACCAGATTATGCTAAAGAACGCGGACATAGCATCTATTTCGAGGATTATCCTCACCGGCACCATGAATCCTGTGGGGATAGTTTGTCCAGGAGAAGTGGCACCAAGAGTATAAACGTGGATTCCATTAATAACTACATCCCTTGCCAGAGCAAAAACCAGAAATGCTACAAATACCAGGCTAACTATTACAAGTGCATTTCTGGCCTTTTTGCTTGCCATACCTATTAGCGGTGTCAAGAATGCTGCCACCAGAGGTATGGCTATGATCAGGATGGGGGCCTGAGTTATCAAAGCAGCCAAAGCATTATCCTTTCAACTTTCTCGACTTTTCTGAATCTAGGCTTCCGGTATGGCGATAAATCTGCATCACCATTGTCAGCATCAAGGCCAGCACTGCAACGTTGATGACGATACTGGTCAGGGTGAGTGCCTGAGGTACGGGCAGGACCATGGGTCCTTCTGGCACATCGGTATAGATAGGAGCATTCCCTCCTGCGCGGTAGCCCAGCGCCACCAGAAACAAGTTGACTGCAGATGACATCATTGCAATGCCCATGATGAGCTTAATCAGATTCTTTTTGAATATCATTATGTAAAAAGATACTGCTGCCAGCAGTGCTGCCGCCAGGAACGGAAAATTGAGAGGCATGTGCTCCACTATTCCTCCACCTCCTCGCCACTGGAAAATAGTGCCATAGCCAGGACCACTGCAGACAGGCCGGCTACCACCTTGAGGCCCACAGCGAAGTTCATCAAGGGGACGACCCCTCCTGTCCAGAAATCTCCCGGGCCAGGACCGGTGGGAGGAATCCGGCCGAAGATTGGCGTGTCAACCAAAAGGTTATAGAAAAAGGCGGTGCCTATCCCGGCAAAAGCCAGGGCGGCAAAGATCAAGGCCCCTGTGCTTTCCAATATCGTCAAAACACGCTCACGTAGCGATTTTTTGAGTTCCTTGGAGCTGAAGGCCACTAGCAACATGACCACACCCGAAACGATAACAGCACCACCTTGAAAACCTCCACCCGGAGTAAGATGTCCGTGCGCAATAACATACAGGCCAAAGATGAGGATAAACACGATAAGCTGATTGGCCACGGTGCGGACAATCTTTGACAGCATCAGGAATCTCCCTCTCCGCGTTTCAGTGTTCGTAACAGAAGCAGCACTCCAGTCACCGCAGTGAACAGTATGGTGGCCTCCCCCAGTGTATCAAATCCACGGTAGTCAAAGACCACGGACGCTACCACATTGTTGTTCCCGGTTTCTTCCTGGGCGTTCTCAATCATATAATCGTCCATATCGGATGGAGGGTAGCCAAAGGGATGGATGAGCAGCGCCCCCCATACCAGGAAGGCTACCAGAACAAGCCACAAAATCAGCCCTACAACCCTTCTCATTTTCACTCCATACGCTTAGTCGCCCTGATCGTGATAATAATGATAGCTGCAGTCACAGCTGCTCCGATTCCTGCTTCAGCAATGGCCACATCGGGAGCCTTCAGAAGATAAAACTCAAAGGCTAACAACAGACTCAACACAGCCAGCGCCACGACCGAATACAGGAGATCCCGAAATATGGCAACCAGTGTGGCACAGACAACCAGTGCCAGCGGTATGATTATATGTAGGACTCCAGCTTCAATCATTTTCTTTCTTTTCTAAGTCATCCACTATCGCTCTGGCAGGCTTCTCTCCGCTGCGATGTGCCGCCCGGGCCATGGCATGAGCGCCTGTGGCATTGGTGACCGCCAGTGCCACCAGTGCGAGCACCGAGTGTATGGTCATCACAGACTGCGAAGTCACTCCCTGTGCCCAGATTCCAGCGGACTGCACAATTACCGCCAGGATGAGGAAGATGGAGCCAAAGGTTGTGCATTTGGTAGCGGCGTGAAGCCTGGTATATACGTCGGGAAAGCGGTGCAACCCAAAAGCCCCGACGAAATTGAAGAAAAGGCCAATTCCTATGAATATATAGCCTACCGTGTTCAACGCACCCACTAAAACTTGTCCCCCTGTATATATTTGGCTACATACAGTGTCATGGCGAACGAGAGCAGAGCATACACGATGGCTACATCAACGAAAATCGCATGATTGAACATCATTCCGGCAACGACCAGACTGGCTACCACCAGCGTATTGAGGGTGTCAAAAGCCACCAGCCTCGTCGGCGCCCCCGGCCCGATAAAGACACGTATTGCAACGATGATAATACACACTGCCATAGCTATGAGCGTCGGAAGCCAATTCATCCCGCGATTCTCCTCGCCCAATCAGGAAAACTGCCGCATATCGGATGGTAGTCTCTCGGCATATCCTTGAGCACCTCAGGATCAGCATTTATCCAGTGTACATACAGTTCGTTGGTTTCCGGGTCAACGTCCACGCTCAGTGTTCCCGGCGTCAGGGTGATGGAAGTGGCCAGGATGGTAAGCGACATGTCGTTCTTCAGTTTGGGATTTATCTTCACGATAGCCGGATTAATCCGCCCCGTGATGACGCGGTAGGCCACGTCGACATTGGCCTTGGCCATGGCAAAGAAAAAGGGGAACAGGTAAACGAGGAAGGTGAACCAGCGCCGCGGGTTCACCATGCGCAGGTCTTTGCCGATGAACCGGTTCCTGAGCACGGCACCAACCAGCACAGCGAGTACTGCCCCGACGATGAGCTCGGCGGTACTCCATAAAAAAACGGTGCCGCTACCGATGGTGAGAAGGAGATAAACCAGGTAAGCGACTGCCGCCGTAACTAGAAATTTCATGCCTTATCGCACACAGCTTCTCTCTTGACAAGGGTTCGATTTCGAAGCCGACATCTTGCTCTAGTAGTCTAGTTTCTCCAGGTCCCTAAAAATGACGTAAGGCTATATCATCAGTCGGGATTTGTCAAGACCTGTCCCTCTTTTCAGCTTTGCACGGAAAGAAAATGTCGGCTACTTGCCTTGGCATCGCTTAATCTTCTTGAGTTAACGAGGTTCAGTGGGGATGCGAGACTTCTATCGCTTTGCGGCATTGGTCTCAACCCGTTCCAGCATCCAGGAGCACCACCTGTCTATCCCCTCGCCGGTCTTACAAGAAACTTCGAAGAACTCAACCTTAGGGTTCAGCCCTGTGACGGAACGGCGGAAAGCGGCAATATCGAAATCCACATGGGGAAGAAGGTCCATCTTGTTTATTATCACGGCATCAGCATCGACAAAGATCAGGGGATATTTGATCGGCTTATCATCGCCTTCGGGCAGGCTGGAAATCACCACTCTTTTGTGTTCTCCCAGGGCAAATTCAGCAGGGCAAATGAGATTGCCTACATTTTCGATTAAGATTAAGTCTATGTCATTTAAGGGCATATCCTTTAGAGCTGACTCAATCATGACAGCCATTAGAGAGCAACTTTCTGGCATCTTCCCGGTATTTATTTGAACCACTGCTTTGGCCTTGCTCTGAACTCTCTCAGCATCTACTGTGGAAGCAACATCGCCTTCGATGACAGCTATATTCAATCTGCCCTTCAGCCTCGTCAGAGTTTGCAGAATAAGACTCGTCTTGCCAGCGCCTGGGGCTGACATAATGTTAATAGCGAAAACCTTGTGCTTGTCCAGCAGCTGCCGATTTCGGCTAGCTATGGTGTCATTAGCCTCCAGAACATTCTGGATGACCTCTATCTTCTTCATTCCACTTCCAGGCTTTCGATGTAGAGTTCCCGTCCCTTGAATATTTCTACGCTCCGCCCCGCGCATTCAGGGCAAGTCCACAGGGTATCCTGAGGCTGGAAAACCGCCGCGCAATCCCGACAACGCAACTCAGTCGGCACCGATTCAAAGTGAAGCACGGCCCCTTGGGCGATCGTATCTTTACTAAGAGAATCGAAATAGAACTGAATACAATCGGGGACAAATCCGGATAACTCGCCAACTACTAAGTTGATTTTGACGACCTTGTTAGCTTGCGCCTCACCAGCTTTTGCCAAAGCGATATTGACTATGTTTTCAGTGACTCCAAGTTCATGCATTCGACGAACCGAAGTGAAGAGTCTATTCTAAACCATTACCTCTCTTAATTCAACTTAGGCAGAAGGTTCTGGCTTAGATGTCACGAGTGTAGCGGAACTGGTGGCAGGAATGGCTCGAGAGGTGTTTCTATTTCGATACCACTTTCCCCCATGATTTATGCAAATCCTTTATATCGTCTATTATGCTTCTGCAAGCACCGAAAGCTGACTCTCTATGGGATGCGGAAACTGCTACCAGCACGATATTCTCTGATATGCCCAGGAAACCCACTCGATGCACTATGGTTACGTCTTCAACGTCAAACCTACTGATTGCCTTCTCCCTTATCTGACTTAATTTGTGAACAGCCTGATCATTGTCTCCGAATTCCAGTCCTGCTCCTTCGGGCAACTCACGCACAGTGCCCAAGTAAATTGATAATGCCCCTATCTTAGGGGCCTTCATGTTCTTGATTATCTCATCGACACAAAAGTCTTCTCTTCTTATCTCAATCATCTGGGCTCACCAATGTGATTGCGTGTTTAGTATTCATTCTCACAGGGCCGTCAGTTAGTGCTCCCTTAGTTTATGTTCTTGGTAGTCTCTCGCAAGGGAGCTATATGTGGCAGCTGGTACAACCTGTAGCAGAGCATGAACTACAGGACGAGCCTCCCCCAATCGGGGCAGACAGTCCTTCACCACTCTTGGAAACAGAAGAGAAGGAAGAAAGTATTCGTTTAGCGTTATGATGACAGCGAGGGCAAGAGACCTTTTCGTTGGCCTGGCTTTGATGCCGAAGCAATTCAAGCTTCAAGCTGCACTCAGGACAACAATACTCATAAATGGGCACTTCTATTCCCTTCCTTTCTCAAAGGCTCTCAAAAATGCGTCGGGAACTTGAGGAACCTGGGTATCAACCCATGTTTTTAGGCAACTCAAGGAGCAAAAATTGTAATGTTCTACTGTCTCAGGTCCCTTCCACAGTGAAACCATGAGCCAGCCGTTAAGCACCTCGCAGGGCCGCCGTTTCCCACTACATTCCACCTTTTCACCACAAGAGTGGCAGATGAAATATTCTCTAGGCATCTAGATCTCCAGCTTGATTTGCCTCTGTCTCCTCCTTGAAATGCTGCCATAGGTTAGACAGCCACTACTTCCTTAACTTCAGGCACCTGCTCTTTGAGCACCCGCTCAATCCCACCCTTCAAAGTCATAGTCGCCATGGGGCAGCCGCCGCAGGCGCCGGTCAACCTTAACTTCACCACTCCATCCTTGACGTCTATCAGTTGGACGTCCCCTCCATCGGCCAACAACATCGGCCTGACTTTTGCCAGGGCTGCTTCTACCTTTTCCTTCATTTTTACCTCCTCGCTTTGTTAAATGGTAGGGCCAAAGCCATCAAAAGTCAAATTGAGCTGAATCTGAGAAACCGATCTACATACGTGGGACTACCAAGGAAGTTGGTATGACGACAGAGATAATCTATAATACAGTCTTAGGAGTTCCTTGCATGATCTCTGTAGAAGAAGCCCTTGAGAAGGTTTTGGCCTGTGTTGAGGTCCTTAAGCCCGAGCGGAGGCCTATTCTGGACTGCCTGGGACAGGTCCTGGCTGAGGATGTTCATTCCACGATAGATATTCCACCGCTGGATAATTCCGCCATGGACGGTTATGCCTTGCGGGCTGAAGATACTCGAGAGGCCGCTGAATCATCGCCCAGATACTTGGTCGTGGTTGGAGAGATTGCTGCCGGGTCTATGCCCACAAAAGAAGTCGAGCCGGGGACGGCTATCCGCATTATGACGGGAGCACCATTGCCCGAAGGCGCTGATGCCGTAGTTAA
>Ga0299915_10001193_pt1 | contig 19196 bp, 14 predicted proteins | sample RVTome_13_FD_200263 | JGI IMG/M metagenome (GOLD analysis project Ga0299915, IMG submission 200263) | Soil microbial communities from uranium-contaminated site in the Upper Colorado River Basin, Wyoming, United States - RVT92D227 (version 2) ... | reverse complement strand
ATGCCAGTACAGAAACGAGAGATCTTTGGCTGGGCGATGTATGATTTCGCCAACTCTGCCTTTGCCACCACCATTCTCGCCGTTATCTTCAATCAATATTTTGCCACAGTCGTAGCAGGAGGAGAGAGGGGAGTCGAATTCTTCGGGTTTCGTCTCCACGGTGCCTCCTTCTTTACTTTTTCTGTAGCTCTCAGTATGGCCATCTCAGCCGTGCTCTCTCCATTTTTAGGCGCTGTGGCGGATGCCTCGGCTTCCAAGAAGCGGTTTCTGATGGTTTTCTGTTACATCGCCATTCTCTTCACTGGATTCCTCTATTTTGTGCATGCAGGTAACTATTGGAGAGGGGCGATCTTCTTCATCATCGCCAATATTGGTTTTGCTGGTGGAAATGTCTATTACAATGCCTTTCTACCAGAACTCTCGACTGATCAAAACATTGGACGGATTTCGGGTTTTGGATGGGCATTGGGATATATCGGCGGAGGAGCACTTCTGGGGATCAACTTGATCATGCTGAAATATCCAGGTTGGTTGGGATTCCCTATCGGGTATTTCACCGTTCAGGATTGTTTTCTCTCCGTGGCTTTTTGGTGGTTGATCTTTTCTCTTCCCACATTTCTCTTTTTAAGAGAGAGGCCGCAAAAAAACCTTCCGTCTTTTGGGAAAAATTATTTCAGCGAAGGATATCAACGCCTCCAACATACCTTTCGTCGAATTAAAACCTTCAGGGAATTAACGAAGTTTCTTGTAGCTTATTTGATTTACAACGATGGAATCGAGACGGTCATCGTCATGGCTTCAATCTTTGGTGCCCAAGTCTTAGGGATGGAGACGGGCGAGATCATTCTCTTCTTTTTGATGATTCAAGGAATTGCATTTTTCGGTTCTCTCATTTTTGGATTTTTAGCAGATGCGATTGGGAATAAGAAGGCAGTGATGATCTCCTTAGGAATCTGGTCTCTCATCGTTATCTGGGCGTTCACGTTAGGAATCATCTGGGATCCAAAGACAGAATACTGGATCTTAGGGGCTCTGGCGGGGATGGTGATGGGTGGAAGCCAGGCCGCCTCCCGTTCCCTTCAAGGAATCTTTACTCCCGATGCCAACAGTGCTGAGTTCTTCGGTTTCTTTGCTGTCTCAGGGAAATTCGCTTCTGTTTTTGGACCACTGATCTATGGAATTCTGATTGCGATTACAGGAAGTGTCCAATCGGGCATTCTTTCCGTCCTCCTCTTTTTCATTGTTGGAATGGCAATTCTATGGACCGTCAATGAAAAGAAAGGGCTCGAAGAAAAACAGAGGCCCGTGGTTTGAAATTCGCAAAGGGCAGAGCGCAGAGAGCATGGGGTAAACCCGAACGCCCTTAAATTTTTTAAGTAAGGTTGACTTCTTGAGGAGGTCGTTATATTAATATGAAAACCCAGAAAAAAAGTTTTCGCTATGATCGTCAGAGATTTTCTTGAGAAACAGGCCATTGAAAGGCCGAATAAAACTGCCATCCTGTTTAAGGAAGAGAAGATTACCTTCTCTGACCTCCACACGATGTCCAACCGATTGTCCAATCGACTCCTCGAAATGGGAATCAAGAAAGGGGATCGCATTGTGCTCCTCTTTCAGAACTGTCCTGAATTCGCGATATCCTATTTTGCCATTTTAAAAATCGGGGCTATTGCGGTCGTCCTTGACTTCCGTCTCAGTCCAGCTGAAATGGAGCCCATCTTTCAGGAGGCTGAGGTCTCTGGAATCATCACGACGGCGCGTCAGAAAGTCTTCATCAGCCGGGCGATGAAGACGGTTCCCACCTTGAAACATGTGGTGGTTACGGGTTCAGGAGATGATGAGATCGGGGATTGGCATTCCTATGAAGAGATTATCGAAAAGGAATCTTCAGAGAGGATTTCAATTCCACTCCAAGAAGAGGATGAATCTATTTATCTTTACACCTCTGGAACGACAGGAAGATCGAAAGGGGTAGTTCTTACCAATGATCATTTCAACTACTTTCCTGAGTCGATGCATCATGCCTGTCACATATCCGAGGAGGACATTTTCGGCCTAGTTCTTCCCATCTCCCATATCACAGGACCTGTGGTCATGAACCTGGTGGTGGAATCCGGTATGGCCGTTTCAATCATCGATGAAATGACTCCGAAGAAAATCCTCGATGGCATTCAGACCCATCGGATTACGGTATTCAATGCTGTCCCCCCCATCTTCCAATTGATTTTAAATGTTCCCCATTGGGGGCGCTACGACTGTTCCAGCCTGAAGGTGGCAGCGATGATGGGAACGGTTGTTCCAGAGCAGTTGATGAGGGAGTTTGGTGAACGGTATCCTCATGTACGGACAATTCAAGGCTATGGAGCGACCGAAACCTCTCCTCTTCTCACACTCACTCATGTGGAAGATGCCGATCGAAAGATGGCGAGTGCCGGGAAAATTGTCCCAAGGGTGAGGATGAAGATCATCGGACGCGATGGCAATGAGGTCCAGGTCGGCCAAATCGGAGAAATCATTGCCCGAGGTCCTCAGATCATGAAGGGGTATTTCAAGGATCCCAAAGCCACAGCCAAAAAGATTAAAGATGGGTGGTATTATACTGGAGATTTGGGGCGACTGGACGAGGATGGATACCTTTATGTCCTGGGTCGGGCTGACGACATGGTGATCACCGGAGGCCTTAATGTCTACCCCTCAGAGGTGGAGACAGTACTGCTCAACCATCCCAAGGTTCAGGAGGCAGCCGTCGTAGGAATTCCAGATTCAAGAAGGGGCCAGATCTTGAGGGCGAATGTCGTCCTGAAGCATGGTGAAACAGCGACCCATCGGGAGATCCTGAGCTTCTGTAAAGAAAGATTGGCCAGCTTTAAGATGCCCAGGCAACTCGAATTCAAAGATTCCCTGCCCAAGTCGAGAACAGGAAAGATTGCCAAAAGACAGTTGAGGACGACAGAGACGGCCTATGAGAAGTGGCGTGACTTTATCTATGAAAGAGAAGCCTTCATCGGTCCGTTGGCTTTGCTTCTCATCTGGTACTTGATCTCCACCTTTCAGTGGGTCAATCCCTTCTTTTTGCCTTCGCCATGGAATGTCTTTCTCGAATTAAAAGAATTGCTCTTCTCCCAAGGGGTCTACACCCATCTCGGAAAGACCCTTTACAGGATGTTCAGTGGGTACTTTTTAGCCATACTTTTAGGGATTCCTCTCGGGATTATGGTCGGATATTGGGAAAAGGTCTACAATTCTTTAGAATTCGTCATCGAATTCTTTAGGGGTTTTCCAGCGACCTCTCTCTTTCCTCTCTTCATGTTAGCCTTTGGTATTGGAGATGCAGCCAAGATTGCTATCGTCATTTTCTCCTGCAGTTTGATCATTACCATCAACACACTTTATGGTGTTCGTAATTCTTCCAAGACGAGGCAGATGGTGGCTGAGACAATGAAAGCAAGCAATACTTATATTTTTGCCAGAGTCATCCTCCCCGATGCCCTTCCCTATATCACAGCAGGGCTTCGAACGGCCCTCTCTTTGACGCTCATCATCGTCGTCATTTTGGAGATGTTCATTGGGACAGATAAGGGATTGGGCCACCTCATCTACAATGCTCATATGACCTACCAGATTCCACAGATGTATGCTACCATCGTCCTTACCGGTCTCATCGGATATGGAATGAACAAGGGATTTATTAAATTGGAAGAAGAAGTTATCCATTGGGGAGGAAGGTAAAAAAATTTAGAGTTAAAAGTTAAGAGTTACGAATTTTATAAAAAGGAGGATCCTATGAAAAAGAAGTGCTGGATCGTTGTGGGCTTAGTATTTGTTTTTTTCTTCGTGGCAATGAATACTTCTATGGCTCAAGAGGAGGTTAAGATTGGATACTTGGGTTTTGTTCTGGCCCTGCCCACCTTTGTCGCCTTGGAGAAAGGCTATTTCCAGGAGCAGGGGTTGAAGGTGACTACCACGCTTTTTGAGTCGGGAACGATCATCACCGATGCCTTGGTCGCCGGTCGTATTGATGTCCAAACAGGAAGCGCCATCATCGGCCATTGGTTGCTTGAACAGAATATACCTGGCACCTATAAGATCTTTATCATGTATGGTAATCGCGCAGTGCTTCAGGATAACACCATGGCTTTAATGGTAGCAAAGGATTCGCCCCTCAAAGGAGTAGCGGATCTGAAGGGGAAGCGGATGGGGACCTTTCCTGGGATTGCTTCCCTCGCCCTGGCTAAGGCCATATTGAGGAATGCTTTCGATCCGGATAAGGAGATCACCCTCATTGAGGTCCCCCCTGGGAATATTGTCCAGGCCCTGGCAGCAGGCCAGATTGATGCTTACTTTGCACCAGAGCCCTTTGGGATGATTGCCGAAGCCAAAGGGGTAGGCCGACCGTTAGTGAAGAACCCTCTTCTTTTGCTCAATATTAAAACCGGCATCCCGGGAGCACCCTTTTCCTTCAATTCAAAATTCATAAAAGAGAAACCGCTCGTGGCAAAGAAGGTAAAGGCCGCTTATTATAAAGCGGTGGATTTTATTTATTCGAATGAGACAGAGGCAAGAAAATTCCTTCCCAAATATACGAACTTGCCCGAACCCTTTGCCATGAAAATTCCTTTTGAATATTGGACCAAAGTGGAACAATATGACAAAACGTGGGGCCAACCTTACTTTGAGCTTCTCAGGAAGGAGGGGCTGTTTCAGAAGCACGTGGATACGAGCAAACTTTTCTATCAGGAATAGTCATTAGATTAAGAACTCAAAGTGAACAGTTAAGAATTTAAGATTAAATGTATTAATGAAAAACCTCGATGCAAGGAGGAAGTTTGATGAAAAGAAGATGGCTGGTTATCTGGATTCTGCTTTTTACTCTTGTTCTCTTTAGAGTCGACCATGCTATAGCACAGGAGGAGGTGAAGATTGGATACCTCACCCTTGTCATGAGCCTGCCCACCTTTGTCGCCCTTGAAAAGGGCTATTTTCAAGAGCAAGGGCTTAAAGTGGTGAATACCCCTTTCGAATCTGGAACACTCATTGTCGATGCTTTGGTGGCTGGCCGGATTGATGTCAATGCAGGAAGCGCCATCATTGGCCACTGGTTAGTTGAACAGAATCTGCCCGGAACCTTTAAGATTTTTGTTGTGTACGGTCCTCTAGGGCCGAAAGACGTGACCTTTGTACTCATGGTGGCAAAGGATTCCCCGCTCAAGGAGATGGCGGACCTGAAGGGGAAAAAGGTGGGAACCTTTCCTGGGATCACCTCCCTCTCTTTAGCAAAAGCATTATTTAGGAAATATTTTGATCCAGATAAGGAAGTGACAATCATTGAAATTCCACCTGGAAATATTGTCCAGGCTTTAGCCGCTGGGCAGATCGATGCCTACTTGACCCCTGAGCCTTTTGGTATGATGGCCGAAGCAAAAGGGGTGGGTCGGCATTTGGTGAAATATCCTCTTCATGCCCTTGATCTCCAATACGGCATCCCAGGCGGGGCCTTCACCTTCAATTCTAAATTCTTAAAAGAAAAACCACTCTTGGGAAAGAAAGTAAAGGCCGCTATCTATAAAGGAATGGATTTTATTAAAACCAATGAGTTGGAAGCAAGGAAATTCCTCGTCAAGTATTCAAACTTACCAGAACCTTTTGCCATGAAAATTCCTATTGACCCATGGACAAAGGTTGAACAATACAATAAATCCTATAGCCAACCTTACTTCGAGGTTCTGAAAAAAGAGGGATTATTTCAAAAGCACATCGATACGACCCAACTCTTCTATCAGGAATAAAATGGCGCGAATCGGAATTAAAGATTACTTAAGAGTGGAAGGCCTGACAAAGACCTTCTCGAGCACCTCGGTCAAGGACAAGGGATTTCAGGGAAGCCTTCGCGTCCTGGATAATGTCAATTTTTCTTGTAAAGCAGGAGAGTTTATCACAGTGGTAGGTCCCAATGGATGCGGGAAAACCACCATTTTTAGAATTATCGCCGGCTTGGAAGATGAGGAATACGGGAGGATAACGATAGGAGGAAAAGCCTCTTATGAAGCAAAGATTGGCTACATTTTCCAGAATTATCGCGAATCCCTTTATCCGTGGAGAACATGCTTTGACAACCTCCTCGTCCCCTTGGAGTTGAACAAGGTTCCGAGAAGGGAGAGAAAGAAGCGGATCGAGCAGTTTCTTTTTAATCTCGATTTCAAGGTTCAGGACGATGCGTATCCCTATCAGTTGAGCGGAGGACAACAGCAACTTCTTTGCATTCTCCGAGCCCTTCTTTATGAACCCGATGTCCTTTTAATGGACGAACCCTTCAGCTCCCTCGATTTCCAAACGACCCTTTATATGCATGACAAAGTGCTCGAGATCTGGGCGAAGGCCAAGGCCACCATTCTTTTCATCTCACACGATATTAATGAAGCGGTTTATCTGGCAGATAAGGTGGTGGTCTTGAGCAAGAGGCCTGCTCATGTCATGGATATCATCGAGGTAGACCTTCCGAGGCCACGGAAATTGGAGATGACAGAGAGCGAAGAATTCTTTGCGGTGAGAAATCGGGTTCTCGATATCTTCAAAGACGAGATTGCAGACAGCCTGATCCGGATGGAGATGAGCGGCTTCTAAGATTCCAATCCATTTTCCTTTGGCTGTATTTATGAGTTTGTTAAGGATATTTAGGAAATAAACTTTCACCCGTTTGAATATCCCTCACCCTTTTAAACCTTTGATGGACCCACCACCACTGTTCAGGATATTCTCGGATGGTCGCTTCTACAATTTTAGTGAGCCGGGCAATGTTTGATGTGATATCTTGTTGTCTATCCCCAGTGATGTTTAGATCAAAAAGAGGATGAATGATTATGTTATGAAAGTGGCGGGAGTTTCGGGTAATAAACATGGGTATGATGGGAGCGCCAGTGCGAAGGGAGAAGACCACCGGCCCTTTGAAGGTAGGGACCAGGTAGCCAAAGAAATCAACCCAAGCCTCGGTGATGGGTGCATTTATATCAATCTGTAACATTAGAATTCTGTTTTCCTTCAAAGCCTTCAAACATCTTGCAACACAGGTCCTTTTGGGTTTGAGAGGGATGGATTCTATTCCAAAGGTGTCCTTTAAAGAAGTTATGGATTTTACTATCTTTGGATTTTTTGATTCTCTAGCGACGATGGATAAAGGATAACCCTCCTTAACCAACCGAAGGTCCATTAAAGGGAAATTGCCGAGATGGGCAGTTAATGCAATCACTCCCTTCCCTTGTTTTAGAGCCTGATCGAGATACTCCTTTCCCTCAAATCTTACAAGCGTTTTTAAATAGCTATACTCATACTCGAGACAACGGGAGATTTCCATCATATCCTTTCCAATATTTTTAAAACTTTCCCGACAGATCCGTTTAATTTCTTCCGCACTCTTTTCGCTGCCCAACGCCAGATGTAAATTATTGAGGGCAATCCTTCTTGGCTTTCTTAAGAGATAGAGGGCTATTGTGCCGAGCTTTTCGCCATAGAACCCAAGGGATTCCAACGGGAGGTGTTTCACCCAAAAGGTCCAGAGTCTGAACCCAAAATACACTAAGTCATTCTGTAAAGATTTTTTTAAAGAAGATTTCTTCCGCCTCATCATTATCATTATGCTATCGAACGATACCGTTTTTCAATACTTTTTTAGGGGTCGGCTTTTTTAGTTTAGCCCAGACCGAACCTTTCATTTCTTTAAGGAGACAGGTAGGAATTTAAGATTGCAGAGAAAAAAGTTCGGAATCCAGAGTATTTTAGTTTGAAACTACGAACTCTGGACTCCGAACTCAGGGCTTTAATATCTGAAACGAATCCTATATTTCACCTTTACCTCTTTATCTTTACCAACAGGAACATCGAAACGGATCAAGTGGGCGCTTAGCTTTTCAAAGGGATGGGTGTTCGAAAGCATCTCCCAGTCACCGGGAATCGGTTCCTCCACCAAAACTTTGATATCTTCTTTCTTGTGATTCCTTAAACTTACCTCAAAGGCCACCTCGAAGAGATTACTTCCCAGACGCTTATAATCGGTCTGAACTCTTTCTCCTACCACATCAAAGGCCTCACCGATTTTGATCTTAAATTTTTCGTCTTTCGGGGTATGGTCAATTCGATCCTCTCCAACAAACTGAAGGCTTCCGTCCTTATCCTCTTTATAGACACGGATCGTTCCCTTGGGCAATGGAATTCCAAGGTTATTCTTCTTGGTATTTTCCAGTTCAAGAAAGACTCCAATCTTTTGTTTTTGGGATCCCTGATTCTGATAATAGTAGTATTGGGGATGGCCTGCGAAGATAAAGAGTTTCTTAAGAGGGACTTGATTGGCATCAAGTAAGGTCATCTGTTTGGTTTGATTATCTTTGATCGTGGTCCTTCGATCCAGGGTATAGAGATGATATTCGAAGAAAGATTCTTCTTTAAACTGGGGGCTGGCTGCCTCTTTTGCAGCGGCCATTGGCCTAGCATAATCCATTCTCATCTCTCCCTGAACCCGGTGGATATCACCGGCTACCAATTTAAGCAATGCATTCTGGTATGTAGCGCCGCTCCGATTGTCTATGGTCACCCAACCAGTTAAATCGGTCAGGGTGTCCAGTTTATTCAAGACGGCCACATAATCAGCTTTCCAGTTGATCCCAGAGGTGAGGTAAGAAGCCTCTAACTTTTGTGGTTTTGAAAGTTTATTTTCCAACATCCAGACCAATGTGGGTTGGGGGATGAGATTTTCAGGAATCTTAGAGAGAAGAATCCGTCCATAATGTCCAATGTGGATCTTGTCTCCGATTTGGAAAATATTCCCACCTTGAGTAGAGAGGAGAGTTGCCTCAACAATCTCCTCTTTTTTTGTTTCGGGGTTGATCGTGGCAAGCTGAACCTTCTGTCCCACAAACTTTTCAAGAAGTTTCTGGGGGCTGAGAAGATCATATTCATAGTTCTGCTCCAGGACATTGAGGCTCGATCCATTGATCAGGGATTTGATGTGGACGGTTGTGGGATCAATCTTTGCCGCCACATCCATGAATTTTAATTCATGGATCCCAGGTTTGAAATCAATGAGCCGGGTATCCTTCACCAACCCCACATTTGAATTGTAGATGGTGACGGATACATTCTGCTGATCCTTGAGAGTGCTGGTCAGGGGTGCAGTGAACCCTGTTTGAATAGAAAAAAGAAAAGAAATGAGAGTAACTAAAATAACTAACCTTTTCATTTGAAACCTCCTTTCCTTCACCATTCCCCTCTCATTGTTGGAAAGAGGGCTGGGGTGAGGGGCGTTTGTTTTAGTATTATAGACAACAAAAGACATAATTTTGTTCCCAAAAGTCTTTTTTATTTGTTGAAGGGGTCAGGGTTAAAGCGAAGGGGTGCAAACAATTATTTAAAGATTAAAATGGAGCTATTCTATTTCTTTTTATAAACCCTATAACTGACCGACAGGGCAGGACTTCGTGCAATTGAAGCAAAAATATTGAAACCCGATAAAGCCTGCCTGATATAAACGCCAGAAGTTCACATCCCTCACCATCTTTTTTTGTTCTTCGGTTGGGCTCTCTGCAAATTTGGTCCAGAAGCGGATAGCACTTCCAATACCATAGGGTTGGCTAATTTTAAGACACTTCATGTCATCGGTTTTACCTTCTTCATCCAGGGCTCTTGCAGGGCAATTTTCGACGCAGGCATTACAGCCGTCTATGCAGAGTTTCTCGAAAACAGGAGGATCTGAAGTTAGATTTAGGTCCGTGATGACTGCTGTAAATACCACCCTGGAGCCTATATTTGGATGAATGACTAAGTTATGCCGGCCAAAGTTACCCAGACCTGCGGCAATAGCGGCATGACGCAGAGAAACATCCCCCAATGTCCCTTTGGTTTCATAACTCATATAAAGAGGATAGGAAGGAGGAACGGTCATGGCTTTGGCTTTAAATTCCCTTTCCAAGAAACGCGCCACTCTGTAATTGGAAGAACGTGCAAATTCCAATCCATCCAGCCTTCCACCTGTGGCGATCTGCATGTTTTCACTTTCACAGTTTGAAAGTTCTTTATAAGCGAGAACAACCAGTGATTTGGCCCCGGGGAAAATGCTCTGCAAATCTGGGGACCTTGGGCTTTTATAGTCTTTCACTGCAGCGATCCCCACATCATCTATCCCTAAACTCAAAACAAAATCTTTAATTTTCTCTTTCATTGGCATTTCTCCTTATATGACAGACGGTTATCCATTATTTACATTTAAGCCCATTTTTATCTTTTCGTTAACAAGGGGCCATCTCACTAAACTTTCACGATACTGAACATACTCCCATATCTCTTGACGATATCTTTTCTCCTCTTTCTGGAATACATTTTCAAAGCTGGACAAATCAACAATGAGATCACCAGATTTTACCCACTTCCGATTAGTTTGATTTAAAAGATCCTCATCCATTGAGCTCTTCTCAATTATATTTAAAAGGTGAACATAAAGCAAAATTTATCTTTTTCTTCCATCAGGGTATTGGGAGTAAAGTATTCCACAAATTTTGGATGGTATCTCCAAAAGGTTTTTCCCCTAACCCATCCATGGCGAGGGAGACGAGAAAAACAATGGATAGGATACCCAGAAAAACAAAAAGGATGGTGTCATGATGGTGATAGAATTTTCCAACCCATTGGGCTGTGGTGTAGAAAGAATTTTTTTCAGAGGGTGTTTTTGAAGGCCCTTTTCCTCCTTTTGAATAATAGGGGGAGTCAATTCCAGAGAAGAGGAGTAGAAGCCTTGAGCTAAGGTAAAAAAGGTAGACAAAAACTGCAGCGACGGTGACAAATTCATAAGAAAGATTAAGGAACATGACAATCATGTAGGTAAGAAAAGCGTAGAAGATTCCTCCAATGACTGCCAAAGTAATCCGTATCAGAAGGGAATTAAAAAAATCCATTCTTTTTCCCCGATACTTTTCTATTTGCTTATCTTTTTAAACCGAAAAAGGTTAACAAGTGTTTTGGCAGCCCTTTCCGGGGTGGGATAATTGGGGATTCCTGATCCTTCAAGCCGTTTAATTTCGTCATCCCAGATTCCTGCGGGGGAAGAAAAACAGCATAGGATCGGTTTATTGATCCTTCTTTCCAATAATAGTTCAGTTAAGATTCCAACAGCAGGTCTATTGGCCGAGGCAAACATGATGCATAGGATGATAGCATCAATATTTTTATCTTCGAGAACGGTATGTACGATTCCTTTAATGGCCTCTGAATCATACCATGCAGGACCCATGTCCACAGGATTTGTTCTGATGGCAAGAGGAGGAAGTAGCTCCTCCACCCTCTTTTGGGTCTCCATAGAAAAGGGAGGAATCAGTAACCCTTCCATCTCACAAACATCACAAGCGGCCATCCCAGGGCCGGCCTGGCCTGAAAGAACAGCTACTTTATTCCCATTGGGAAGCGGGCACATGGTCAAGGCCTTTGCCGTGTCCAGAAGCTCTTCAGAACTTCCAACCGTTAAAATCCCGGCCTGTTTAAGTGCCCCTTCATAGATCTCATGCTTTCCTGCGAGGGAACCGGTATGAAACTGGGAGGCTTTATCACTTGTGGAGGAGCGTCCGACCTTGTAGGCGAGGATAGGTTTTTCTCGATTTCCCCTCTTGGCCACCTCCATCAATCTTTTTGGATGATCGATTCCTTCCATATACAGGGCAATCACTTTGGTTTGAGAATCTTTAATTAAATATTCCACCATTTCTGCAAAATCGACATTACATCGATTTCCCAAGCCGATGATTTTGCTAAATCCAACCTTGTCTTGAAGGGACAGAAAACCCATCAGGTGAGACATTCCACCGCTCTGACTGACGAAACTGATTCCTCCTTTTTCCACCAGGGAGAATTCCGGTGTAAACGATGCATTCAGGGGAAGGTGAAGGTTTACAATCCCGAAGGTATTCGGGCCGATGATCTTGATACCGTATTGGTCTGCCAGTTCTTTTATCTCTCTTTGTAATGCTTCTCCTCTTCTATCTTCAATTTCTTTGAACCCAGCGGTGATGAGAACAATTCCTTTAATCCCTTTTTCCTGGCATTCTTTGATTATTTTGGGGACCTGTTCCGCTGGAAGAACGATGATAGCTAAATCAATGGTATCAGAAACCTGCGAAAGGGATGGATAGGTTTTGATTCCCATGATTTCATCTTTTCCCGGGTTGACAGGATAGATTTTATCTGGGTATTTCCCCTCGATAAGGCTTCTCATCACATGAGATCCTAATTTGCCTGGATTGTCCGAAGCTCCGATGACTGCCACAGAACCTGGATTGAAGATCGCATCCAATGCTACCCAACCTCTCTCCATATTTTTTCTCCTTTATAGAATTCTGTTCCTCTACGAAACTATTTCAGGGTTTTAACCAGGAGAAACATTTTATGACCCCACCTTGTTTTTATTTAATTTAAACCAATTAAATGTAATGAGCAAATGATTTTACCCCCACCCCTGCCTACCGGCAGGCCCTGAACCTAACATGGTACAGGGCAGGCAGGCTAACCCTCCCCCCTTGGAGACTGTGTCGTAATGGCTGGGAGGCGACAGAGAGCCAGGTTCGGAAGCTTTCGAATTGCGGTTATTTGGAAGTTATGGGCAACCATCCTAATAGTTAGAAATGACGTTTCCATAGTAAACAAACGTATGATCTTATTCGGTAAAAGGTTCCGCTCGAAAGCTCCCTTACCCGTCTCTCTGTCGCCTGGCCAACCTGTGGGCCGCCGAAGAATGGGTTTTGATTTTCTGCCCACTTCCTATTACGACACAGTCTCTTGAGGGGGAGGGGTGGGTGAAGGGTTGTCATAGGCATTCAATCAAGATATATTGGTTTTGATGAAGATTTCAAGAAGGCATGGGTGGTGGGGATTGGGGCTCTGTGCCTTTATCCTCTTGGTGGGATCTATTGTAGCCTTCGGCGCTCAACTCCCCTGCTGTTCTGAGGATCCGGAGCTTTCCTATCTTCTTTCTCCAAAGCCATCTCAGAAGTATCAATACTTGGTGCGATATGAGACTTTTTTTTCTATCCTATTAGATAAGGAGAAAGGATTCTTCATTATCTTACCAGAAGAGTTTTTCCGGAATCCTACCGCCAAATATCCAGTTCTCTTTCTTCTCCATGGATATAACTTTCATCGGACAGGAATTTGGTGGAAAGTCAACTCCCCGGAAAAAGCAAAGAGGCTCCTTTGTGAAGTGAAGGAGGAAGAATATCATTGGCTTTTCCATGAAGATATTGCTGTCGTCGCCTATGCGATGATGGATGCGAAGAATCGGACTTATCGAGATTTGGAGAAGTCTCTGGAGATGCGGTTTCAAGAGCTCTCTCAGTATGGAGGGCTGACCAAGAAAGATTATGCAGCGAGGGAGATTGCCCAATCGATTGTCTCCCATAATCTTCATTCCCAAAAAAATCCGGATGATCCATTCCATCCCATTCAGAAAATGATCATTGTCCTTCCCGATGGAGACAATGGATTTTATACCGATGAGAATGAGGGGAAGAGGCTTTTCCCTGAAACAAAGAATCGGAAGGGTTGTGATGATTTCTATCCAAGAGAAGCCTTGAACTATTCGCTCTTCCCTTTCTTCTATATGAAGCCGGGGGCCTTGGGAAAGCACGAATCCTATTTTCTCGAACTTCTCCAATACATTGAATCTCGATCTCCTTACAAGGAGAGGTTTCTTCAAAAAAGAGGGCTCGGCGGTATTTCAATGGGAGGATTTGGAGCGATAAAACTTGGATTAAAATATCCCCATCTTTTCCAATCCGTCAGCAGCCAGAGCGGGCTGCTTGACATCGAACTCCTTCAAGATAAGTGGATGCTGAAGATGATTCTGCCTGAATTTTTAGAGGTCTTCGGTCGTCTTGAGCCGAATAAACTTCCTTCCAGTTCTTCTTTTGATATGAAACATATCCAGACCAACAATCCCTTGGCCCTGATCAAAAAGAGAGGAACAAACCAGTTACCCCATTGGCTCTATTTTGATTACGGATCAAAAGAAGGGTTTGATGGGATTATAGAAGGAAATAAAAATTTTGAGAAGCTATTGAGGGAAGAAAGCCATCAAATTCCTGAACAACCTTTTAATGGGAAATCTGGACATAACTACCAATTCTGGCGCAGCCGGTCAGGGAATATCCTTCAACATCACTCCGATGTCTTTCAAAAAGTCTTCTCAGAGAAATAAAATTCTTGAATTGGAATGTCAGCGGTGTTTGCTATCCATCAGGTCGAGAAGACTGCCCCCTGCCGTGGCAGGAAGTGAGAGGACAAGAATTTTTTTCAAAACCACTGTGAGGGTGAAAGGTTCAGGCAGAAGATGGTAAAGAAAAAGGGCAAAGAAGGAGGTGAAGAGCGAGAGGCCATAGATGAGGATGACCCGGAGAGGAAAGAATCCAAATTTATGGAGATGGGCATAAGAGAGTTTTCTAACCCCTGCGCCATAGGCAATAAAGACAATGAGGGTGAGATTGACCAGGATAATGAGCACCACATTAAGGGCCTGAATCTTATCAGAGATGAGGTGAAATTCTTCAATGGGTGCAAATGTCATCGAGGAAGCCAATGATCCAACCGTTATCTGGAGGATGTCTCGGCGGTCAATTTTCTCTTTTACAAATTCTTTTGAAATAATGCCTTTCAAAGTCAAAGAGAATACCTTTCGGGCGAAAAGTGCCTGGGGATTCCCGATCCAGCAATTATGCCATTTTGATGTAATTATATAGAATAATAAGGATTTTGTGAAGTCTTCATTAATCCTTTTTTTCATTTGACCCCGTCCCCTAGAATATAAACCATTCCTGAGTCTTGAATATTTTCCCCATCCTCTTCGTCTAAATAGACAAAAGGTAAAAAAGGAAGGATGTGATTCACATGAATAAAATGAAGATAGCTATTTTAGGTTCTATTTTGATGTTTTTGCTATTTTTTCCCATCACTTCATCCTCCGCAGCAGAGCCAGAGTTAGGAGGAGGCAGAATCAGTCTCGTTCAAGGTCAGGTACTCATCCAAACAAAGGACGAAGGAGAATGGACAGAAGCCTCCGTCAACTTACCCATTGCTGATGGAGACCGGATTATGACCGAACGAAATGGGAGGACAGAGCTCCAGCTTAAAAATGATACTTATGTGAGGTTAGGAGAAATATCCCAGTTAGATATTATTGCCTTAGGTTTCGATCAAGGAAAGGGATTCATCCATCTCAATCAATTGGAAGGAAGAATTTATGTGAATCACCGTCCAATCATTGGAGAGGCTTCCTCCTTATATGTCGATCTCCCTTATGGGGTTCTTTCATCTTATGTTCCCTCAAGATTTAAGATAGACCTTACTTCCTCTGAAGCAAGAATTTCTGTTCTGGAAGGAAGTGTTGAATTTAAGAGCGATGGAAGACCCATTTCATTAACCCAAGGGAAAACTCTCATTGCTAAAGAAGGGGGCTACACGGAGGTGGCTCAACTTTACGGAAAGGATGAATGGGATCGATGGAACGAAGCAAGAGATAATGAACTTTTTCAAAGACGATATGCCCAAAAATATCTTCCCTCGGAATTAGAACCCTATGGATATGAGATGGAAGGGAATGGCCGATGGGTCTATACGCCTGAATATCAATATATATGGGTTCCAACAGTCGTCGTAGGATGGGCACCTTTCCAGTATGGGTACTGGGCATGGAGGAGAGGAATTTATTGCTGGATCCCTCGTGAACCGTGGGGGTGGGTTCCTTTCCATTATGGAAGATGGGTTCACACACACAATCATGGGTGGGCTTGGGTGCCTCCATTTCGTCATGCTGCCATTTGGAATCCAGGAGCAGTGGCATGGCATATCGGTCCAACTCATGTTTCATGGATTCCTCTGGCTCCAGGTGACATTTACTATGGACACCATTACTATGGTCCTCATAGCGTAAATATCAACCGGGTGAATATCAACGCTCAGAAAAATGTCCATATTAATGCCCGGGTCAAGGACGCTGTGGTGACAGTCCCCAGAGATTCTTTTTTTAGAAGAAATCCAGTGAGGATTACCCAGGTGGAGAATCCATTCCTAAATCCTGGTAAGATATCGGCCCCCCCAACAGAAAAGCCTGGTTTCTTAGAAGGGAAGAAAACTCCGTCACGGTTTATTAAAGAGTCTGTTGGAAAGGTCCAACCGGAAAGAAAGCCTTCACCGAAGGAATGGGGGAGAGATATTCCTTCCGTAGAGAGAGGTCCTAAAGTTATTGAACAGAAGCGAATTACTGAAAGTCCTGATAGGAAAATAGTCAGTGAAACAGCCCGAAATCGAATTGAAAGTATTGAACGGCCTAATCGACAAACAGACCCTACTCAGGGGAATTTGGTGAAGAAGGATTTAGCCCCCGTTCCAACAAGAGAAAAAGTAAACCCCGTTAGAAATTCCAGCGGGGCATTAAACACCACTGGAATTATTCTAAGATCTAACCCCGCTGCAGAGCAGCGGGGCATTACTTCTAACGGGGTAAAGGGTGAGAGTAAGGCTCCTAACCAAGAGGGGAACAAAAATAGAAATATACCGATTGTTCCTCCTGTGATAGTAAAGATACCCAATGAAAAAGTACCGAAATATTCTCAAGAAGTTCCGGGGCGGAATATTTCGCGTGATGTTCAACGAGATCGGGTTGAAAGAACAGGACAGTTCAGTTCTATGAAAGAAAATCTTGAGCGAAAGAATCCACCTGCCTCTCCGATGACGAGGGTTGAAAGTCCCAATCCAGTTCGGGAAAGTCCACAGAGGAATGCTTCGGTCAATGTTAATCAAAATCGTATTGAAAAAGCAGGACAGCCCAATTCTTTCACATCTCTTCCTACGCATCAGGAAGGAAAAACCTTTGCTGGAAGGCCGTCTTTGCCAGAGGTGAGATCGTCTCCCGCTCCGGCATCAAAAGGACAGGTCATTCAACCTAACCGTGGGTCAGCGGGAGGATTCTTGGGGGCATCCCCAATGAGGTCTTTTCGCTAAAAAATTACTGATCCATTAAAAGTCGGCTCAATTTTTCTTTATCGATCCCGAGACGTTCCCAGTTTTCAATATAGACGGGTTTCCCTTTCTCATCGTATGGATCGATCAGAATTTTTCTTAAGAAGAAGGAGGACTTTTTAGAGTGGCATTCCTTGCAACCCCTGGCGCCGATGACATCCTGCCCTGACATCACATTATGGCTGAGAGAGAAGTCATGGACTTCGGCCTGCTCGTGTTTGATCTTTTCCACCTCTCCCTTTTTATCCAACTGATAAAGAAACCCGCCTTTCATCAAAACAGGATGGGAGGCTACGGGATTTCCAAATTTATCCTTCCCCTTCAGGGCCCTTAAAAAGGCTTTGATTTCATCAAGAGAATTCACTTCAGGAATCCCATCTCCGTTGTCATCTTTGAGAAAGGGTTTTTTCAATTCCTGTATCTTCCAAAGGGAGACCGGTTTCGCCACATTAGTCTTTGAATCGAGATCTCCCCAGTAGATGACCACTAATGACTTGGCAGGAACAATTCTACCCTTCCATTTTATTATAGAAGGATACCAGATGTTCGAGTCCACCCCGGGGACAGACCTTTTGGGGTCCAGAGGGTCATTGGAGAGAAATTTTGAGGTGTCATAGATAAAGGTCCATCCAGTTGAGGCATATTCATAAACCAAGTCTGCCGGGGCGATCTGAAAGGGAATATGACAGGTCTGACAGGCGATCAGTTTCAGATGGCGTGGGGAGAAAGGATGTTTGAATCGGAGCGCTTTCTTATCCTTGCCTCTATAATGACAGTCTTCACAGGAATACATGCTGTTGTTCAAGTCATTTCGTACTGTCTCCTGAATGGTATTCCCTTTAGCAAAATTATGCTCCTTATCGCTCGGATGGCAGGAAAGGCAGTGGAGACCCCTAGCGTTATGGATATCCGTTTCTGGACTCCACTGACGACCTCTCCTTTTTCCATCGGCCATGGCATGGCAGGACCAACAATTCTCGTCAGGGGGTCTTCTCACAATCTGAAGGTGAAGATTTTCGAAATCGGCGACCTCTTTTTTAGTATAATCTACTGTCACCTCATCCACTTTTGAATTTCCCGGTTCATCCTGAGAGAGTTTAATATTCGCCCATCCAGCTCCTACCGCAGCCCCATATTTAAAGAATCTTCCTTTCAGGGTTGAACCCCGTTCTTTCCATTGATACCCCTTTAAGTGGCAGATGAGGCAGTCGGCCTCGCTCAAACCACTCTGGTCCCAGGGAGCTCCATAATTTGCATTCCCGTTACTAAATGGGGTATAGTCACCATCCAATAAAGGACTTTCTCCTGAATCTTCGTAACCAAATTTCTTAGTCTCTTCGTTATAGTAGAGGTGACCGCTCCGATCATATTCACCCCATCCCCCTCCTGGGTGGCAGGCCCCGCAATTCTGGACAAAAGAGAAAGAGGATTTGTCAATTTCAGAGGGATGTTGATTAACTTTTTTAGCCAATTGGGTTGAATCCATAGAGGCTACCATATACTTCCCATACATTCCTGAAGACAGAGTCCAAGGATATTGGGGATCGAATGTATCACTGATGACGATTTTACCAGTTCCATCGGTCCGGCCTTGCTGGAAATGGTAACCATTGGTAATTTGATCATAATCGTGGCAACCCCCACAGGTTTTTTTAGGGCTGTAAGGTATTTTACTCTCGAGGGTGAGTGAACTTCCATCGAATCCCTTGAGAATAATCTTTTTATGGAAAGAATCCTGGGAGGGGATTGAGGTTGGATAAAATAAATAGAAAGAGAGAACGACTGAAATGGTCAAAGGGAATATCCCCATTTTTTTCAAAGTGGCCACCTCCCATAGATTTAAATTTTGAGAGAGACCGGGATATAGTAATTGATAAGGGGAGTTAGGAGCAAGAAATTATTTATTTTTTTAAAAAAATTCTTGACAAAAAGAAATTATTTTGTTATTCATAGTGGGTTAAATTCTTTATGTTCCTTATTCCACTAATGTAACTCATTGATTTTCCAGTCTTTTTCTGTACCAGGAGGAAATGTTCAATCAAAAAAACGAGGATTTAGAGTCGGAGAGGTTCCCGAGCGGCCAAAGGGGACAGACTGTAAATCTGTTGGCGATGCCTTCGGAGGTTCGAATCCTCCCCTCTCCACCAGGCTTGCCAGCG
>Ga0299915_10001191_pt1 | contig 19202 bp, 16 predicted proteins | sample RVTome_13_FD_200263 | JGI IMG/M metagenome (GOLD analysis project Ga0299915, IMG submission 200263) | Soil microbial communities from uranium-contaminated site in the Upper Colorado River Basin, Wyoming, United States - RVT92D227 (version 2) ... | reverse complement strand
GCCCGAGCTTCTGGCGCAGCGCGTCAGCTTTCTCGATCCGTGCCGTGAGCTTCGCCTCGGCTTCCGCGCGGGATCCCGTGAGCCCTGCCGGGGGCGGCGGTTCCTCCGGTGGCTTGGTCGTCTTCCTCGCCATCACCGAGCCCTCCCGCGAGTCACCTGTGAGTCACCTAGCCGCGCTTCCCAGGTGACACGGCCGCAAAAAAGAAGCCCCCGGTCGCCGCTTTCGCCTGCGAATCCGGGGGCTTCGGTGTGTCGTTGGTCGGGGCGACTGGATTTGAACCAGCGACCACTTGCACCCCAAGCAAGTGCGCTACCAGGCTGCGCTACGCCCCGAGAGCTGCAGGGAGGGGATAGGTAACACCCGCGCGAGAGGGGGTCAACAGAGTTCCAAGAAGGGCGCGCCCGGCCGTGCCGAGGGCTAGCGCGCGCTCTGGACCTACCTCACGTACGCCGAGACCTTCTTGAACTCGGGCGTCCCGCAGGCGTGCAGCAGATCGAAGATGGCCGTCTCGGCGCTCGTCACCACCGCGCCGAGATCGCGCATCTGCTGGAGAGCGACCCGACGGTGCTCCTCGAGCCGGCTCGTCACCGCGTCCGCGCAGACGTGCACCTCGTACCCACGCTCCACGAGGTCGCGCGCGGTCTGGTAGACGCAGACGTGGGACTCGATCCCGACCACGAGCACCTGCTTGCGGCCCGTCGCGGCGAGCGCCTGCGCGAACGCCGGGTCGGCGCCACAGGAGAAGTGCATCTTCACCAGCGGTGGCGCAGGCAGCGCCTCGCGGATGGAGGCCAGGGTCCCCCCGAGCCCCTTCGGGTACTGTTCCGTCGCGAGCACGGGCAACCCGAGCTCGCGCGCGGCGAGGATCAGCGCGCGGCAGTACTTCTCGACCGGCGCGAAGTTCCACATCACCGGGATGAGCTTCTCCTGCACGTCCACCACGAGGACGCAAGCGGTGGTGCGGTCTAGCTTCTGCTGGAGGGCAGGCATGGGTGCCTCCTGCGGCCGTCAGGCCTCTCGGGGAAGGTGAGGACCGACATCCTATGATGCCGGATCCCGCCTGGCCAGGGCGGCGGTCCTCGGCAGGGCGGAAGCCTCGTAGCGCGGGGCCTTGTGCCCCCGCTCCCGACGCACACGAGCGGGGGGACGAGCCCCTGCGCTACGGAAAGGGGCTCACGGCAATCGCTCCTCGCCGTCAGATCGCATATCCCGCCGCCCCGGCCGCCGCAGCCGCCTCGGGGTCGATCGCCACGTCCACGCAGTACACCCGGTCCGACGCGAACGCGCGCTCGAGCGCGGGGACGAGGTCCTCCGGGTCGTCCACGTGCTCGCCGAGTCCGCCCATCCCCTGCACGATGAGGTCGTACCGCGTGGGCGCGAGCCGCGTCGCGGGCGACTTCTCCTCGCCGTACATGCTCCGCTGCGGCACCCGGATCTGTCCCCAGGCGGCGTCGTTGCCCACGACCACCACCATGGGGAGCCCGAACCGCACCGCCGTCTCGAAGTCCATCCCGTTCAGCCCGAACGCGCCGTCGCCCTGGATGACGCACACGGGGCGCTCCGGCGCGAGCAGCTTGGCCGCGATCGCGAATGGCGCTCCCACCCCGAGGCAGCCCAGCGGCCCCGGATCGAGCCAGCGCCCGGGGCGCCGCACGCGCAGGACCTTCGCCGCCACCGCCACCACGTTGCCCCCGTCCCCCACGTACGTCACGTCCGCGCGCCCGGCGACCGTCTCGATGGCCCTGGCCAGGCGGAAGTGATGAATGGGCCGCTGGCTGCTCTCCTCGTGGACGCGCTGCTTCGCGGCGCGCTCCTCCTCCTTCTCGCGCAGCCGCCGGCGCCAGCCGTTGTGGCCCCAGGTGGCGCCGCCGGCCGCCGCCAGGAGCTGCTGCAGCACGCTCCGTGAATCGCCGAAGATCCCGACCTCCACCGGCCGGTTCCGGCCGATCTCGGCGGCGTCGATGTCGACCTGGATCACCTGCGCGCCGTGCGCGAAGGTCGGCTCGGTGCCGTAACCCACGCGAAAGTCGAGCGGTGTCCCGACGACGAGCACGACGTCGGCCTCCCCGAGCGCCTCCTTGCGCGAGGCATGGAAGAAGGAGGGGTGGTCGGGCGGGAGGCAGCCGCGGCCCATCCCGTTCAGGTAGACGGGGATCTCGGTCGCGTCGGCGAGCTGGACGAGCGCCTCGGGCGCCCCGTCCCACCACACGGATCCGCCGCCGAGCATCACCGGCCTCTCCGCGGCCGCGAGGAGGACCGCCGCCTTGGCGACCTGGGCGGGGTCGCCCGGGCTCCGCGCGTCGGCGCGGTAGCCGGTCATCTCGTCGGCGAGCGCCGCGTCGGCGCCGTTGGAGAGGACATCCCATGGGATCTCGAGGAACACGGGCCCCGGCCTGCCGGCGCGCGACACGCGAAAGGCCCTGGCGAGGAAGCTCGGGACGAGCTCGGGCGAAGGGACCCGATCCGACCACTTGGTGATCCCCGCGAAGAGCTGGGTCTGGGGCATCTCCTGCAGGGATCCGCGACCCTGGTTGAAGGTCGGCGCGGCGCCGCCCAGCACGAGGAGCGGGACGCCCGCCGCCCAGGCATTCGCGACCGCGGTCACGGTGCCGGTGACGCCCGGTCCCGCGGTCACGATGCAAACCCCGGGACCTCGCGTGAGGCGCGCCCAGCCGTCCGCAGCATGGGCGGCCGCTTGCTCGTGGCGCGTGTCCACGAGCTGGATCCCTTCCTCCACGCAACCGGCGTAGATGGGCGCGACGTGGAGCCCGGAGAGGGTGAAGACCGTGCGGACGCCTTCCTTCGACAGCATCCGCGCGACGAGCTGGCCGCCGCTGAGGGTGGTCATCCGTACCTCCCGCCTGCGCACCCCGGCGCGCGCTAGCAACGAGGGCGGCCTCTCAAGCCTTCTTGCGGAACCGCGACAGGCTCACGGGCAGCTCGGAGAGCGCGGGGAAGCTCTTGTCCGGGTGGACGCTGGCCAGACGGGTGTAGAGCTGCTCCTCGGTCTCGGTGTTGTTGGGATCGGGGATGCAGCAGTCGACCGGGCACACGGCGGCGCAGGCCTCTTCGTCATGGAACCCGACGCACTCCGTGCAGAGCTTCGGGTCGATGATGTAGATGTCCTCGCCCTGGGTGATGGCGCCGTTCGGACACTCGGGCTCGCACGCGCCGCAGTTGATGCACTCCTCCGTGATCGTCGTTGCCATCTCTGATCGCTCCTTGGGACCTTGAGGCAGGCTGAGGGCGTATGAGGCCGTCGCGGCAGTGCGCGTTATCTATCCTGGGAATAGCGAAGTCAAGGCGCAGAAGAGGCTCTCTCCGCGCAATCACGGAGGAAATTCGCAGGGCTCACGGCCGCGCGGGCGTGTCGGTCGTGTCGGCGCGATCGCGCGCGAACGCTCTCCTGTCCTGCTCGATCTGCGCCGCGACTCGCTGCAGAGCCAGCACGAAGGCAAAGGTGAGTCCCGAGAAGAGCACGACGAGGAGCCCCAGGAGCCGGTTCCGCCTGGCGGCTGCCAGCTCCACCGCCGCGTCGCGTCTGCGAGAGAGGGTCTCGAGCTGCCGTTCGGCGTACGCCCCCTGCAGCGTGCGTACGAAGGAGTCACCCTCCGCCTGCCCGAGAGCCTCGAGGCTGTCCAGCTCGATCCGCAGCGCTCCGACCCGCGCGTTCGAAGCAAGGATCAGCCAGCCGCCGCCCAAGGCGAGCGGCAGGGCAGCGAGGAGCGCCTTGCCGGAGATCATGCGCTTGACGGTAGAACCTCTGCCAGGATAGTGCCCGTTCGCCGCCAGCACAAATGCTGGCCCCGGGCGCCCAGGGCAGGGAGGGCGCGGCACCTACCCACATGGCAAAACCCTATCAGCCAAAAGACTTCTACTACCGGCGCGCGAAGTCGGAGGGGCTGCGGGCGCGCTCGGCCTACAAGATCGAGGAGATCGTCGGACGGCACCGGCTCCTCTCTCGAGGGGGCGCCGTGCTCGATCTGGGCGCCGCGCCGGGGGGGTTCCTCCAGGTCCTCGCCGAGACGGTCGGGGAGAAGGGCGCCGCGGTGGGTGTCGATCTGGAGCCCATCCGGAACCTGGGTAAGCCGTGGGTGAAGAGCGCCGTGCTCGACCTTCGCGCGCCGGGTGCGCTGGAGAAGATCCGCGAGCTCCACCCGGGACCCTTCGACCTCGTCACCAGCGACATGGCGCCGAAGACCACGGGCGTGAAGGTCACCGACGAGGCGCGCTCCCTCGAGCTGTGCCACATCGCGCTGGCGATCGCGCTGGAGACGCTCAAGCTCGGCGGGGCCTTCGTCACGAAGGTGTTCATGGGGGGCGACTTCCCGCTGTTCCGGCGAGAGGTCGCCGCGCTCTTCGGCGAGGTGCGGGTCGTCAGGCCGCAGGCCACGCGTGAGCACAGCTTCGAGGTCTACCTGGTGGGGAAGGGATTCCTGGGTCAGGCCAGGCTTGCCCACCCGTCCGGTGGACCCTAAGCTGCGCTCCCATGTCAACGCTGATCGACGAGCTCACCGCGCGCGACTTCATGCAGGACGCGACCCCCGGTCTGGCCGAGCGCCTCCGGGAGGGCCCCATCGTCGGTTACGTCGGGTTCGACCCCACGGCTGACTCTCTTCACGTCGGCAACCTCGTGCCGGTCATGGGGCTCGCCTGGCTCCAGCGCTGCGGCGGGACCCCCATCGTCGTGGTGGGCGGTGGTACCGGGATGGTGGGCGATCCGAGCGGCAAGCGCAGCGAGCGGCCGGTCCTGTCGGTCGAGCAGATCGACCACAACGTCTCACGGCAGCGGGCGCAGCTCGAGCGCTTCCTCCGCTTCGACGGGCCGAACGCCGCGCGGGTGCGCAACAACGCCGACTGGCTCCGGCCACTCGGCCTCATGGAGTTCCTCCGCGACGCGGGCAAGCACTTCACGGTCAACTACATGCTCGCCAAGGACTCGGTGAAGGCTCGCATGGAGACGGGCATCTCCTTCACTGAGTTCACCTACATGCTGGTCCAGGCCTACGATTTCTGGCACCTGTGGCGGACGGAGCGCTGCGAGCTTCAGCTGGGCGGGAGCGACCAGTGGGGCAACATCACCGCCGGCGCCGAGCTCATCTCACGCAAGGAGGGCGCGAGCGCGCACGCGCTCGTGCTGCCGCTCCTCACCACCGCCTCCGGCGCCAAGTTCGGCAAGAGCGAGGAAGGGGCCGTCTACCTCGACCCGGAGAAGACCTCGCCCTACAAGTTCTACCAGTTCTGGCTCAACAGCGACGACCGCGACGTCGAGCGCTGGCTCAGGTACTTCACCTTCTTCCCGGTCGCGGAGGTGGCCGCGCTCATGGTCGAGCACGGGCGAGATCCGGGGAAGCGGATCGCCCAGCGGCGGCTGGCGGAAGAGATGACGGTTCGGATTCACGGCGCCGAGACGGCGCGCAGCGTCGCCGAGGCGAGCCGGATCCTCTTCGGCGGGACGGACCTCCAGGAGGCCCGCCGGGAGGTGTTCCAGGTGCTGATCCAGGAGATCCCGACGACGCGCGTGCCCGGCTCCGAGCTCGAGGGACTGCTGGTCACGGACGCGCTGGTACGGGCCGGGCTGGCGTCTTCCAAGAGTGACGCGCGCCGCGGGATCCAGGGGAACGGCTTCTCGCTCAACGGCGTCACCCTCACGGCTGCGGACCGCCGCCTCGTCCGGGCCGACCTCCTGGCGGGCGAGTACGTCATGCTGCAGAAGGGCCGCAAGCACTACGCGCTGCTGGTCGTCGCGTAGAGCCTGCGTGGCGCGGGCTTGTCCCCCGCTGGATGCGTCCCTGAATTCCGTAGCGCGGGGGCTTGTCCCCCGCTGGACGCTCAATCCGCGAGCCGCTCCTGCACGCGCGCGATGGAGCGGGCCTTGCCGGTGGCCTCGTCGATGTCGATGAGGGCGCCCTGGAGATGGACGTCGCGCCGGGCCGGCTCGAAGCTGACCGGGCGCTGCGTGAGGAAGCGCTGCAGGACGAGCTCCTTCTTCACGCCGATGACCGAGTCCCAGGGGCCGCACATACCCACATCGGTGATGAAGGCGGTCCCGCCCGGGAGGACTCGCTCGTCGGCGGTCTGGATGTGCGTGTGCGTGCCGACCACGGCCGAGACCCGCCCGTCCAGGAAGTGGCCCATGGCGTTCTTCTCGCTCGTCGCCTCGCAGTGGATGTCGACCAGGATGCAGGCGACGCCGTCGGCCTTGAGGAGCTGGATCTCCTCCTCCACGACGCGGAACGGGTCCTCGAGGTTCCGCATGAAGACGCGTCCCTCGACGTTCACCACGCCCAGGCGCCGCCCGTCGGGCGTCGCGACGATGGCGCGTCCCCGCCCGGGCGTGCCCCGAGGGTAGTTGGCCGGTCGGATCTGCTTCGAGCCCGCTGCCTCGAGGTAGGGCACGATCTCCCGCTTCGCCCAGATGTGATTCCCGCTGGTGAGCAGGTCCACCTCGCAGGAGAGCAACTCGTTCGCGCTGTCCGGCGTGACGCCGACGCCCCCCGCGCTGTTCTCCGAGTTCGCGATCACGAGATCGACGCCGTGTCGCGTGATGAGCTTCGGGACGAAGTGCTTCAGCGCCTGCCGGCCGGGCTTACCGAACACGTCTCCGAGGAAGAGGACTCTCACGGCGCGCGCTTGGATGCCTGACTTACGCGAGGGTGTCAATGCGAAGTGTCGCCCACCGCCGAGTCCCCGGGGACCCGGAAGCGAACCGCCGCCTCGGTCACGACGATGTCGAGGGCCACATCGTGCTCCTCCTGCGGCACCGCAGGCGCCATCTGCATCTCGAAGGCGAGGCCCATCCGCACCGCACGGGCGGGTAGCGAGGCAAGCGTCGCGTCGTAGTGGCCCCGCCCGCGGCCGAGCCTGTGGCCGGACGCGTCGAAAGCCACGCCCGGGACGATGATGGCGTCGATCTCGCTCATCGGAATGGCGGGGGCATCGGCGGGCGGCTCGCGCGTATGGAGGTCTCCAGGGCGGAGGACGTCCGGTCCGCAAGCCGCGAGCTCGAGCGCGCGTCGCCCTTGGACGATCCGGGGGTAGGCTATCCGCTTACCGCCTGCCGCCGCGGCCTGAGCGATCTCTGCGGTGTCCACCTCCGCGCCCATCGGGGAGTAGAGGGCCAGGGTCCGCGCGCGTTCAAAGGCCTCGAGGGCGATGACGCGGGCCGCGATGGTGTGGGAGAGCGAAGCTCGGTCTTCGGAGGAGAGCCGCAAGCGCGCGACTATCTTGGACTCGCGCAGCGCTTGCTTCGGTCCGTTCATGAAAAAAAAGCCCCCCGCGAAGGCCGTGTGGCTCGGTTGTTTGGACCTGTATTTCTACAGGTGGGGCATCCGTTACGCCGTCGCCCGTAGGCTTCTCCCTCGAAACATGGGAGCTTGCGCATGGACGCGGGCAGACGCTCCGCTTTTCACAAAGTCGGCCCAAACGACTCGACGCCGAATCACGCACCCGGCAGGGGGCAGATCAAGAATGGTCAAAGAGCTACAAGCCAGCGGAATCACGCTGAATTCCAGTGGAGCGTAGCTGCGGAAACTGCGCAAGTCAAGCGGGACCGACAGCTTCATGGGGTCCCGGATGAAGTAGCATGGCGGGGCATTCCAGGTGGGCGTGTTCCAGCCTCGCGGTCTTGCTAGCGATCTGGCAGCAGGATCAGCGTCGGCGCTCGAGTGGCGGATGCTCATCGCGGGCTACGAGATCGAAGCGCGCATCGGGCGCGGAGGCATGGCGGAGGTCTTCCGCGGGCGGGTGGTGGGCGGGCCGCGCGCCGGCTCTCCGGTCGCGGTGAAGCGCCTCTTGCCTGCGCTGGCCAGCGAGCCCTCGCACGTGGCGCTGTTCGCGCGAGAGGCGCAGCTGGCAGCCGAGCTGGACCACCCCGGCATCGTGGCGGTCCTCGAGACCGGCCTGGAGGCGAGCGCGCCCTACATGGTGATGGAGTACGTGGACGGCCCGGATCTCAAGATGCTGCTCTCCGCCTGCGCTGCGCGAGGGATCCGCTTGCCGCTCGATTTTGCGCTCTACGTCGGCCACGCCGTGGCGGAAGCGCTGCAGTACGCACACGGGGCTCGCGGCCGGGACGGACGGCCGCTCGGGATCGTGCACTGCGATGTGTCACCCTCCAACGTCTTCGTCTCTCGCGAAGGAGAGGTGAAGCTGGGCGACTTCGGCGTGGCGCGCGCCGCAGGGGAGGGCCGCGGGCGCACCGTCTTCGGCAAGGTGCGCTATCTCGCCCCCGAGCAGCTCCGCGGCGAGGCGGTCCGCCCCCGGACCGACGTGTTCGGGCTCGGGGCCGTCCTCCACGAGCTGCTCACCGGTTCGCCGGCCTTCCCTGGTACAGAGGCCGGGGAGGTGGCCCGCCGCATCCTCTCCGGAGCGCGGCGCCCGCCCTCGGCCGATCGGCCGGAGGTCCAGCCGGAAGTGGACGCCATCGTGCTGCGGGCGCTCTCCCTCGACCAGCGCCACGAAGACGCCGGCCTCCTGGCCGCCGAGCTGGCGCCGCGCTACGACCCCGCCGTGGGAAACCCTCTCGCCATCGCAGCGCTCGTGCGAGGGCTCATGCCAGGGTGATGGCGCAACCCACTTGAAGGGACGCTCGCGCACCCCGCCTGGCCAGCCCTGCGAGCGGGCTCGCCGCCTCGGGTCTCACCGTGGAGGCGGCCGGCTCGAGGCCGAGGCCCCAAAGGCCCTTTCAACCGGACGCGGGGATGGCGGCCTGCACCTGGCGGAGGAGGCGCGGGATCGCCTCCAGGGCGCGCTCCACGTCGTCCCCGGTGCTGGTCCAGCCGAGCGACAGACGCAGCGTGGCGCGCGCCTCTGCCGCGGTCAGCCCCATGGCTGACAGGACGGGGGAGGGCCTGGCGGCGCCCGAGTGACACGCGCTCCCGGCGCTGGCGCAGATGCCTTCGAGGTCGAGCGCGATGAGGAGCGCCTCGGCGTCGGCGCCAGGAAAGGTGATGGAGAGCGTTCCCGGGAGCCGCTCGGCGCCCGCGCCGTTGACGGCGGCCCCCGCCACGAGCGCGACCAGGCGCGCCTCGAGCCGATCCCGCAAGGTCGCGATGCGCCGTTGCTCGACCTCCCGGTGCTCCACCGCGGCGGCGAGCGCGGCGCCGAGCGCGGCGACCCCCGGGAGGTTCTCCGTCCCGGCCCTCCTGCCGCGCTCCTGGGTGCCGCCGAGGAGCGGCGCGAGCCGGATCCCGCTCTTCACCCACAGCGCACCTGCGCCGCGCGGCCCGCCGAACTTCTGGCCCGTGAGCGCGAGGAGGTCAGCGCCCAGCGTCCGCACGTCTACCGGGATCTTGCCCACAGCCTGGACGGCGTCGGTGAAGAAGAGCGCGCCGCGGTCGCGTGCCAGGGCGGCCAGCTCCCTCACCGGGAGCACGATGCCGGTCTCGTTGTTGGCCAGCATGGCGCAGACGAGCGCGGTCTTCGCCGTCACCGCCGCATTCGCAGCGTCCATATCGGGAAGCCCGCGCCGATCGACGGGGAGCACCGTCACGGGCGCGCCCTCGGCGCGCAGTACCTCGGCCACGGCCAGGACGCACGGATGCTCGACGGCCGTGACGACGAGCTGGTCGCGCGCCGGTCGCGCGGCGCCGAGCACGCCGCGTATGGCGATGGCCGCCGACTCCGTCGCCCCCGACGTCAGGACGACCTCTCCCGGTTGCGAGCCGATGGCCGTCGCCACCTGGGCGCGGGCGCGATCGAGGACGTCGCGCGCGGCGCGGCCCGCGGCGTGGACCGAGGAGGGATTGCCGAAGACCTCGAGCGCGGCCACGAGCGCGGCCTTGGCCTCCGGGCGCATGGGCGTGATGGCGTTGTGGTCGAGGTAGACCATGGCCGTGGCCGCACGCGTCGGGCGCTACACCATCCGCTTGCCCTTCTTCGCCTTGGCCCCGAACTCCTTCAGGAAGCGCTGCACGAGCTCCAGCTTGAAGCGGGCGCGGGCGGTCGGTCCGAGTCCGCGGAGCGGCACGCGCGCTCCGGCCATCGACCCGTGGCCCCCGGCCGAGCCGCCCTTCTCCTCGATCACGTCCCGGATGAGGCGGCCGGCGTTCATGCGGCGGTCGCTCGTCCGCAGCGAGAAGTAGAGCTGGCCTTCGTACTCGCCGTAGGCGAGCGACCACTTCACGTCCTCGAGGAAGAGAAAGCGCTCCGCCACCTCCGCCACCATGTCAGGGGCGTAGATCTCCTCCAGGTCGCACACCACGGAGTGGTCGTACACGAGCGCCCGCTCGATGGCGGTGTGGTACAGCTGGAAGTACTCGATGGGCAGGCGCGGATGCTCGATCTCGGCGAGCGCCTCCTTGTCCACCATCGGGAACAGCCACAGGTATGCGTCCACGTCGGCGGGCGTGGTCTGGCGGCCGAGGTCCCGGGTGTCGGCCTTGATGCCGTAGTAGAGGGCCGTGGCGATGGGCGGCGGCATCTTGAGACCGCTCGCCCGGAAATACTCGACGATGACGGTGCTGGTGGCGCCTATCTCGCCACCCACGTCGGCGATGGGGGCGAGCCGGGTCTCGGGCCGCTCGGGGTGGTGGTCGATGACCACGTCGGGGAAGTGGCGCGCGGGGAGGGAGTGGTTTCCCTGCTCCGGCTGGGTGTCGACCATGCAAATGAGGTCGTGGTCCTCGAAGACGACGCGCGCGATGGGGACGATCGCAAGCTTGAGAACGCGCACGAGCGCGCGGTTCTCGGCCCGGCCCACGATACCGCCGTAGGCGACGATGCCCTCCATGCCCGCCATCCGTTCCAGGATGTGCGCCAGCGCGACCGCCGACGCGATCGAGTCCGGGTCGGGGTTGTCGTGGGTCAGCACGAGCGCCCGCTTGTGTCCCTTCGCGTACTGGATGAGGCGGTCGAGCTTCGCCTGCTGCGAGTCGCCCTCCTTCGCGCGCAAGAGCGACATCCGCGGCGAGCGAACGAGCGTCCCTGGACGAAAGCGTTCGTCTGGTCGGTGCGAGAGGGGCATGCGGGCGGCGGTCTTCATGAGCGCAGCGATCGGAGCACGGCCAGGTTCTCCTTGAACCGCAGCTCCGTCTCCAGGAACCCAGGCACGTCCGAGAAGCGAGGGTCGTTGAGGAGGAGCCGGAACGGCGCCAGCCCGAGCTCTCCCTTTCCGATGTGCTCGTGCCGATCGACGCGGCAGCCGCGCGGCTTCTTGGAGTCGTTGAGGTGGAAGGCCTCGACGCGCGAGAGCCCGACGGCGCGATCGAGCTCCCGCACCGTGGTCTCGTAGCCCTCGCGGGTGGCGATGTCGTACCCGGCGGCATGCACGTGACAGGTGTCCACGCACACGCCGACGCGGCCACGCAGGGGGGAGGGGACGCCCTCGCGTATCGCGGCAACCTGCTCGAAGCGCCAGCCGAGGCTGGAGCCCTGACCAGCGGTGGTCTCGATGAGGAGGTGGGACTTCCCCGGTGAGCGTTCGAGTGCGTGGGCCATACCCTCTGCGACCACCTTCATGCCCTCGAGCTCATCGGCGTGACTACCCGGATGGAACACGAGCCAGCGGACCCCGAGCTGCTCGCAGCGCTGGAGCTCGTCGGTGAGGGCGTCCCAGCTCTTCTTGCGGATCTCGCGGTCCTCGCAGCAGAGGTTCACGAGATAGGTGGAGTGCGCCGCCACAGGCTTCCGGGTTCGCTTCGCCTCGGCGCGGAAGCGATCCACCTCGGCAGGCTCCAGGGGCTTCGCCGCCCACCCCCGTACGTTGCGGGTGAATATCTGCAGGCAGTCCGCACCGTCGTCCTCGGCCCGGGCGAACGCGGTCGAAACCCCACCTGCCACGCCTTCATGGGCACCGATGATCATCGAGGCGGCCTTCTATACAATAGCTCGGGCCCACCCCGCCACGCTTGTAAGGTTCAAGGCGTGTTTTCGGGAAAGTCTACGTGCTATCGCTAGGTTAGGCTACAAGCAGCCAGCCGGTACGAGGGGTTGCGTGCTCTGCGCTAAACCCTTATGGGTCTCGAGACGAAGCCCGCAGGAAGCTACTTTGGGGTCACGGACGCACCCAGCTTCGTGGCCACGCGAGTCCCGGGTGGGCTTACCGTGCAGCCTTCTTCGCACGCGCTGCGAGCGCCTGACTGAAGAACTTCTCGCAGTTGGCGAGACCGTTCTCCATGGACTCCATCATCAATTCGCGGAGGGTGGCCTCGGGCAGCCGCAGTGACTCGTAGTATCGCTGGCGGTCGATCGTGTGGATGATGCACGGCTGGTAGCCGTCGTGGACCAGGAGGAGGTTCGAGAGCAGACGTGCGATCTTCCCTGACCCTTCGGTGAACGGGTAGATCTGCATGAACGTGTGCTGCAGCTTGGACGCCTTCTGGATCGCGTGCGCTCGCTTGAACTCGGCCGATTCGCACCATTCCATGAGCTCGGCGAGCTGGGCAGGGACCTTGGCCGGCTGCGCGATCTCGTGGAAATAGGCGCGGTGGAGAGGGATCTCCTTGCGGTACTCCGCCACGGCGCGCGATTCGATGCCGGCGTGGATCGTCTCGTACAGCTTCTTCACGAGGGGAAGCGAGATCTTCGGCGGCTTCTTCGCCTCGGCCTCGGCTCGGACGATGTCGATGGCTGTCTTGAGGTTGCGCACGTCGCGAAACGCATTGACCGCGGAGGCTTCAGCGACGGCTTGAAGAGCGAGGGCTGACTCGAGCTCCTGTCCGCTGAACACGACGCCTTCCAGCGCGTTCTCGTGATAAATCCACGAAAGCTCGTATTTCCTCAGGAATTCGGTGGCCAGCGCCGGCTCATCGCGGAAGAGTTCCGCAAGATCCTGGGTGCGATCCTCGATTTCGAGATACCGGCTCCGCATGTGCTCCTCGCGCGCGGGGCATCCCGCGCCTTTGCCCCCGGTGAGGTATTATCGCGCAAACAGCTGGAATTTAACGTCTTTCCGCAGGGGCATCGGAAGGTGCGCGGAATCTAGCCGAAACTGGCGCGAACAGTCAACGAATTTGACCGAAGTCTAGAACCAGCTGAGTCCCCCGGTTCTTCCGCCGCCAGCGCCGGTCTCGAGCAGGCGATCCCCACGCAAGAAGGGACGAGCGCCGAAACCGGGAATCGCAGCCGGAGTGGCGCTCGCTAGCTCTTCCTGCATGCCTCAATAGTACGTCAGCCACTCACGGTAACGCTGTTCCTCCCCGTGGACCGTGCGGAAGAACGTCTCCTGGAGCTTCTTCGTCACGGGGCCAGGCTGACCCGATCCGACGCGCCGGTTGTCCACCTCGCGGACGGGCGTCAACTCGGCGGCCGTTCCCGTCATGAAGAGCTCGTCGGCGAGATACATCGTGTCGCGGGTGAACTTCTGCTCCACGATCGGCACGCCCTGGTCCTTCGCGATCTTGAGCACCGAGTCGCGCGTGATGCCGGCGAGGACGGGCGAGGAGAGCGACGGCGTGAAGAGGGTCCCGTTCTTGACGATGTAGAGGTTCTCGCCCGAGCCCTCCGCGACGTACCCCTCGGTGTCGAGCAGGATGGCCTCGTCGTAGCCGGACATGACGGCCTCGCGGTTGGCGAGGAAGGAGTTCACGTACTGACCGCTGATCTTGGCCCGGACCATGTTGACGTTCACGTGCATGCGCGTGAACGAGGAGACCTTGGCTCGGATGCCCTTCTTGAGACCCTCCTCGGAGAGGTAGGCCCCCCACGGCCAGGTCGCGATCGTGACCTGCACCGGGTTCACCGCGCCGACGCCGAGGTTCCCGTACCCGTAGAACGCGAGCGGCCGGATGTACCCCTCGGGCTGCCGGTTCACCTTGAGCGTCTCGATGCAGGCCTCCTGGAGCCGCTCGATGGGATAAGGGATCTCCATGAGGACGACGTGGGCCGAGTCGTAGAGCCGCTGGAGGTGCTCACGGAGCCGGAAGACGGCCGAGCGCCCGTCCGACGTCTTGTAGGCGCGGATCCCCTCGAAGACCCCGACCCCGTAGTGGAGCGCGTGCGTGAGCACGTGCACCTTCGCGTCGTCCCAGTTCACGAGCTTTCCGTCGAGCCAGATCTTGTCCGCCTTGTTCATGGTGGGGCGCCCCGAGGGAGAGTGGTCAGCCGGGCAACGATGCCCGATCGCCCTTGACCTTACAATAGACAGCGAACGCGCTTTCGGACCCTCTCCACGGGAACCGCGGGGTCGGGTGCTTCACCGGACCACCGCCTCGAAGGCTCTCCTCACGTCGCCCGTGACCCGGGCGTAGTCCGCGGTGAGGCGCGCTCCCGGATCCTCTCCATGGTAACCGAGGCGGCGCGCGAGCTGCCCGAGGGCGGCGCTCCCCTGCGGGAGGTGGTCGATGGCGTAGTCGTGCACGATGCGCAGGCGCAGGTCGAGCCTGCGCAAGAACTCGTACCCGCGCGTGAGCGCCCGGTGGTGCGCGTCGTGCAGGAGCCCTTCCCCGCGCAACCTCTCCAGCGCGACCGGAGTGCAGGTGGTCCGGATGCCCGGGTGAGCGTGGCCGTGCGCGAGTTGCAGGTACTGCACTGCGAACTCCACGTCGATGAGCCCGCCCCGCCCCGCCTTGGGGTTCGGCCCGCGCGCCGCCTCCTTCCCGAGCTCGGCCTCGATCCGCTCGCGCATCCGGCGGATCTCGGCGGCCAGCGCGGCGGGGTCGGCCGGTGGGCTCCAGACGGCGGGCACGAGCACCTTCTCGCGGATCTCCTCGAACAGGCTGGCGTCGCCGGCCGCGAAGCGCGCGCGCAAGAGGGCCTGCCGCTCCCAGAGCTGGCTCCGCACCGGAGCGTCTCCGCCGCGACCGCCGTGGTAGCGGGCGAAGCCCGACGCGCTCGTGACGAGGGCGCCCTGGTTGCCGGAGGGGCGCAGGCGCGTGTCGATCTTGTAGAGGTAGCCCTCCCGGAGCGGCATCTGCAGAAACGACATGAGGCGCTGCGCGAGTCGCGCGTGCTCGCCGCGGACCTCCCCGGCGGGCGGATCGCGATAGAGGAAGATGAGGTCCAGGTCGGAGTGGTAGCCGAGCTCCCGGCCGCCGAGCTTGCCCATGGCCACGATGCAGAGGCGCTCGGGAGGGAGCCGTCCCTTCGCGCGCGCCTCCGCCTCGGCCAGCTCCAGGGACCGCGCCAGGCACACCTGGGCCAGGTCCGACAGCTGCTCCCCCACGCTCGTGAGCGACAGCGCGCCCGCGATGTCATGCAGCGCGATCCGGAGCACCTCCTCGTTCTTGTAGCGCCGCAGCTCCCCGAGCCTCGCCTCGAGGATCTCGTCCGAGACGCCCGGTTCCGGTGCCTCAGCACCGGGAGCGCTCGGCGCGTCCATGCCCATGCGCTCACCCAGCTCCCGGTGGAAGACGAGCTCGTCCTTGGCCAGCATCACCGAGTCCTGGCGCAGGAGCGTGTCGAGGAGCTCGGGGTGGCGCAGGAAGCGCTTGGAGAGGAAGTCGGACGAGCCGAACAGCGAGAGGAGGAGGCGCGATACCCGGTGCCGCTCCGAGAGCAGCCGGAAGTACGGCTCGGGCATCTTCAGCGCGGCCGCGAAGTCCGCCAGGAACCCGAGCGCCTGATCGGGATCGGGCGTGGCGAGGACCTCCTGGAGCAGCGCCACCGCCGCCACGGGATCGCCCGTTCGGGAGAACGGGGTCCGGCGGCGAGCGAGGGCCTCGAGCGCCGCGAGAGCGCGGTCGGGATCGGCGAGCCCCAGCCTCACGGCGATCTCGGCACGGCGCGCCGCGGGCACCTGGGCATCGACGAGCAAGGAGAGCTCGGGATCGAGCTTCACCTCGCCGCGGCCCGTCCCGAGCAGATCCCGGAAGATGGCAGCCACGCGCCTGCGGTGGTACGCGAGCGCCTCGTCGAACCGCTCCGAGCGAGAGATGCCCATCGCGCGCGCCAGCGCCAGCCGCTCCTCCGGCGGGGGAAGACTGTGGGTCTGCCGCCCGTCCACCATCTGCACGCGGTGCTCGGCGCGGCGGAGGAAGAGGTACGCGTCCGCGAGCGCGTCGCGATCCCGCGCCTGGATGACCCCGCCGAAGAGGAGCCGGTCGAGCGACGGGAGGACGGCGCGCTCGCGCAGCTCCCGCTGCTTGCCTCCGTGCAGGAGCTGCAGCGCCGACACGAAGAACTCGACCTCCCGGATTCCCCCCTTCCCGAGCTTGAGGTTGGCCTCGCCCTCGGCCCCGGCGCGCGCGTCGATGCGCGCCTTCATGGCCTGCACCTCGGTGAGCACCTCGAGGTCGAGGGAGCCGCGCCAGATGAACGGCTCGAGCACCCGCAGCAGCTCCGCGCCCGCCTCGAGGTCACCCGCCGCGGGCCGCGCCTTGATGAGCGCGTTGCGCTCCCAGGAGCGGCCGAAGGACTCGTAGTAGATCTCCGAGGCGCGGATGCTGTTCACGATGGGGCCGTTGCGGCCGTCGGGGCGGAGGTTCAGGTCGACGCGGAAGACGAACCCGTCCTCGGTGGGCTTGGCGATCGACTCGGTGACGAGCTCGGCCAGCTTGGCGTAGTACGCGAAGTGCGTGATCGGGTCGGGGCCGGCGGTGACGCCCTCGGCGGAGTAGACGTACACGAGGTCGATGTCGGAGGAGAAGTTGAGCTCGCGGGCCCCCAGCTTGCCCATGGCGAGGACGCAGAAGCCGGCGCCCAGGTCGCGTCCTTCGAGCCCGGCAGGAGCGCCGTGCCTGGCTCGCAGCCGGCGGTCGTGGAACCGGACGGCGGCGTCGAGGCACGCGGTGGCGAGCGCCGACAGCTCGCCGGTCACCTCGCTCATGCGCGCCCGGCGCAGATCGCGGAGCGCGATGGGAACCACCTCGCGGGCGCGCACCCGCCGCAGGAGCCGGTGGAACCCGGCCACGTCCTCCGGGTCGAGCCCAGCCGCGGCCCGGGCGAGGAGCCGCCGCAGCTTCATCTCGGCGCGCGGGCGGGTGAGTCGCGCCGGGCGAGCCGAACGCCTGAGGAGGCTCGGCTCGCGGTAGAGGAGCGCCGCGATCATGCGAGAGGCCCCGCAGAGCAGCGCCAGCGTCTGGAGCAGGCCGGGTTCCCGCGGCAGCGCGCCCGCGGCATCGGCGAAGCGATCCACGCCCGTCAGGGCGAGGTCGGGATCGGGCGCCAGCTTGCACGCCGCCAGGAGCTCGGCGCTCTGCCCGGGGAAGCGGCGCTCGAGCTGGCTCAGCCGCTCGATGGCGGACGGACTGCACAGCGGGGCGGGCTCGAGGACGAGAGCGTGAGGAGGCATTCTGGATGATCAATCCTCGGCCGACTCGCCGTCGCTTCGGCCGCTGCGAGAAAGGCCGTGCTGCTTGATCTTCTTGTGGAGGTTGGTTCGCTCGACGCCGAGCGCCTGCGCCGCCTGGGTGATGTTCCAGTCGTGCTCCTCGAGCTTCTTCAGGATGTAGTCTCGCTCCACCAGCTCGCGGAGCTCCTTGAGCGGCACCTCGCCGTAGCGAGCGAGATCGCCGCCGGCCTCGCCGGACGGCGCGAGGGCGTCGCGCGGCCCCACGTAGTCGGGGACGTCCGCGGCGGTGATGCGCTCGCCGCTCATGATGGCCATGCGCTCGCAGACGTTGCGCAGCTCGCGCACGTTCCCCGGCCAGCGATACTGCTTGAGCCGCGGGTAGACCTCCGGAGCGATCGGCTTGGGGCGCACCCCGTTCTCTCGCACGGCGAGCTGGAGGAAGCGCTCCGCCAGGAGCGGCACGTCCTCGAGCCGTTCCCGGAGCGGCGGCGCTCGCAGCGGGACCACGTTGAGGCGGAAGAAGAGGTCCTCGCGGAAGGTCCCCTCGCGCGCCTCGGTCTCCAGATCCTTGTTGGTGGCGGCGATGACCCGGACGTCAACCAGGAAGGCGCGCTCCGCGCCCACGCGCGTCACCTCGCCCGTCTGGAGCGCTCGCAGGACCTTCGCCTGCGCGGAGAGGCTCATGTCGCCGATCTCGTCGAGGAAGAGCGTGCCTCCGTGCGCCACCTCGAACTGGCCGCGCCGCCGCGAGCCCGCGCCCGAGAAGCTCCCCTTCTCGTGGCCGAAGAGCTCGCTCTCTATGAGCTCGGAGGGGATCGCGGCGCAGTTCACCTTCACGAAGGCCGCCTCGGACCTCTTCGATTGACGGTGCACTTCGTGCGCGATGAGCTCCTTCCCGGTGCCCGACTCTCCCCTCACCAGCACGCGCCCGTTGGTGGGCGCGACCTTGGCGATCTCCTGGCGGAGCCGCTCCATCACGGGGCTCTCGCCCAGCATCTCGTCGCCGAAGCGCCTCTCCCGGGTCGAGAGGTCCTTCACCCGCTCCTCCAGCGATCGCCGCGCCAGCGCGTTGCGGACGCTCACCAGCACGCGATCCCGGTCCACCGGCTTCGAGAAGAAGTCGAGCGCGCCGCGCTTCATCGCCTCGACCACGTCGGGCGTGTCGGCGTGGCCGGAGACGACGATGACGGGCAGGTCGCGCCACAGCTCGCGCGCCCGCGAGAGCAACGTGAGGCCGTCCATCCCGGGCAGGCGCACGTCGAAGACGCCGAGATCGACGGGCTCGGACTCGAGGAGCTTGAGCGCTTCCTCGGCGCTCTCCGCCTCCGTGACGGTGTATCCCTCGGTCTCCAGGACCATCCGCAGCGTGCGCCGGATGTTCTTCTCGTCGTCGACGACGAGGACCGTCTGCCTGCCTGCGTCCATCAGGATGCCTCGCTGCGTTCGGCGCGCTCGTCAATTCGCAGGGGGCCTTCGCCCCCCTCCGCCGGCAAAGCCGTCGGAGCCTCCCCGGCCGCGCCGCCGCTCATGGGACACCATTATAAGGGGGGAGCGGCGCGAGTGGGCTGCCGGAGCCGAGAGGACGTCCTCGCGCCCGGCGGGCCACCGCCTCATGTGACTAACTGTGATGTGATCGTCAGCCTTTTCGATGCACCGAGAAGGGGCCGAATGCCTGCTGGACGGGCATGAGCTCGATGACGTTCACGTTGACGTGCGGCGGGCGGGTCACGCACCACAGGACGGTGTCCGCGACGTCGTCCGCCGTGAGGGGTTGCATGCCGCGATAGACGGACTGCGCCTTCTCGGCGTCCTTGAGCCGCACCAGCGAGAACTCCGTATCGGCCATGCCGGGCTCGAGCACCGTCACCCGCACGGGCGTGCCGAGCAGGTCAGCCTTGAGGTTCTGGGAGAACTGGCGCACGAAGGCCTTGGTGGCCCCGTAGACGTTTCCGCCGGGATAGGGGTGGAGCGCCGCAACCGAGCCGATGTTCACCACATGTCCGCGGCCGCGCTCCACCATCCCAGGAAGGA
>Ga0299915_10001189_pt1 | contig 19224 bp, 14 predicted proteins | sample RVTome_13_FD_200263 | JGI IMG/M metagenome (GOLD analysis project Ga0299915, IMG submission 200263) | Soil microbial communities from uranium-contaminated site in the Upper Colorado River Basin, Wyoming, United States - RVT92D227 (version 2) ... | reverse complement strand
CACTTAACTGCTTTTCCTCCGTGAAGCTCCCTGAACTCATCTTCGAGAATGCTCATCATGACAAAATCATGATACTTGCCGTCATAATAGTATCCATCTCTTTGAACACCCTCCTTCCTGAAGCCAACTTTCCCCCAGAAGCGTAGCGCCCTTTCATTGAAGCCGACCACTCCTACGGCCGCCCTGTGGAAGTCGAGATGTCTAAAAGCATGATCGAGCAAAAGAAGAATCGATTCAGTCCCATACCATTGCCCCCATTCTTCCTTCTGTCCGATGATAACACTCACATCTGTCGTATGCCAGACGGGATCCATCCTCAACAAGCCAGCCTCTCCAATCACCTTGTTGTTCTCCTTCACGACCACCATAAACCATGCTCTCTCAGTGTCACCACGAACCTTCTCGAGGAATTTCTCAGACTCCGCCTTGCTCATCGACGCAACTTCGCCGATCAGTCCTCTGATCTCAGCATCTCCTAACCACTTTCGCAGATAGACCAGATCCTGTCTTGCTAGGGGCCTCAAGCAGACACGCCGGCCAACGAAAGTTGTTGGTTTTGTTCCTCTTTTCTCGTCAGATCTCATTATTTGCACGGCTCCGTTTCATCACGTGAGGGGCTCAATCCAGAAAACCTGTCGGGTCTACTCTGTGAACAACCGCATTCAGCCTATCGCCCTCTGGCTTCCTCGCATTCATCGCGCCCTCGCTCTTTTCAAGGAATCTCTTGAACAGCATGCCCTACTCTACGCCATCTCGGCCCAGTTCTTGCCCAGCTTGATGTCTATCTTCACGGGGACGCAAAGCTCATAAGCCCGGGGCATAAGCTCACCAACCAAGGACTTCATTTCCTTCACTTCTTGCTCGGGCACCTCAAAGAGCAACTCGTCGTGTATCTGTAATAGCATCTTGCTCTTGAGATTCCGTTTCTCCACTTCCCGGTATAGATTTATCATGGCAATTTTAATGATATCGGCAGAGCTGCCCTGCACCGGGGCATTTATAGCCATGCGCTCGGCACCTTCCCTGACCATCCGGTTGGCAGAATTAGTTTCGGGCAGGAACCGCCGCCTCCCCAGCACTGTCTGCACATAGCCCAGCTTGCGGGCTTGTTCCTTGGTGGCTTCCAGATATTCCTTCACCTTGGGATATTTCTCGAAATACAGGGCGATAAACTGGGCGGCTTCCTCCCGGCTGAGCTTGGTGGCTTGCTCCAGGCCATAATCGCTCATGCCATAGATGACTCCGAAATTGACCGTTTTGGCATTCCGTCGCATCTCAGTTGTTACCGCACCTCCGGGGATGTTGAAGATTTTAGAGGCGGTCGTGGCATGGATATCCTCGTCCTGGGCAAAAGCGGCGATGAGACCGGGGTCCTGAGAAAGGTGAGCCAAAACTCTGAGGTCAATCTGAGAATAGTCGGCGCTCAGAAGATATGCCCCGGGCGGAGCTATGATGGCTTTTCTTATCTTATTCCCCATCTCGCTCCTTATAGGTATATTCTGGAGGTTGGGGTCGCTGGAGGAGAGCCGGCCGGTAGTTGTGCCTGTCTGGTTGAAACTAGTATGCACCCTCCCCGTCTTACGGTTGATAAGGACAGGCAGAGCATCCACATAGGTTGACTTGAGCTTACTGAGCTGGCGGTACTCCAGCATAAATTCGATTACCGGGTGAACGCCTCTCAACGCCTCCATGACCGAGGCTTCGGTGGAATAGCCGGTCTTCGTTCTGCGGGACTGGGGCAGCCGGAGGTCCTCAAAAAGCACCTTGCCCAATTGCTGGGGCGAGTTGATATTAAACTGGTGCCCGACGCTGCCGTAGATTTCTTTCTCCAGCCTGAGCAGTTCCTTACCCATCTCTATAGACATCCCACGGAGCAGGTCGGTATCCAGAAGAATGCCATTGTCCTCCATAGCCACCAGAACGGGAATCAAAGCCATCTCCACTTCGGTGAAAAGCTGCCACAGTCCCTGCTGGCGCAGCTCGGCTTCCAAATGCTCCTTTAAACTCCAGACGATGTCCACGCTGGCGCAGGCATGGTCGGCAACCCGGCTTGCCTCTAGCAGGGCCAGGGATATCTGTTTCTTTCCTGTGCCGGTTAATTCAGCAGGGGTCGCAATCTCGATACCCAGTCTGTTAAAGGCCAGCGCTTTAAGGCCCAGGTTTTTTTCGCCGAGGAGGTAAGCCGCGAGCATAGGGTCGAAATCCAGATTCCCAAGCTTGACTCCGCAGCCAGCCAACACCGCCATAACATGCTTGCCGTCATAAGCAATCTTGCCTACGCTGGCGTCCTCTAAAATCGGCTTGAGCCTCGTTGCGACCCGGGCTAGCGGCAGTTGCGGCGGCTGATTCAATCCCTGGTGTCCCAGAGGTATATAGAAAACCTTCCCCCGGCCTGGCGATATGGCTATGCCTATCAAATCGGCCATCATAGCCTTTTCGCCAGTAGTCTCAACTTCGATGGCGAGGTCATGTGTTTCTTCCAGTTCACCTATGAGCTGTTGCAGGGTCATCTCACTGGTTACTATGCACGACTGGATTGCCGAAGGCTGAGAGCTCTCGGCTTTCATTTGGGGCAGCCTGGGAAGCAGGTTAATGAACTCAAGCTCCTGGAAAAGCTTCACCACCTCGTCCCGGTCGTAGTGGCTGACCTGGCATGCCTTCAAGTCCAGCTTGACAGGAACATCCTTGACTATAGTGGACAGCTCTTTGCTCTGGAAAGCCTGATTGCGATATTCGCGCAGCATGTCCTGCAGCCTGTCCGGCGCTACATCGTCAATATGGTCGTAGATTCCCTGTAGGCTGCCATACTGTTGAAGTAATTTGGTGGCTGTTTTTTCACCGACGCCGGGCACGCCGGGTATATTGTCCGAGACATCGCCGGCCAGTGCTTTAAGGTCAGCGAGTTGTTCCGGTTTGATGCCGTATTTCTGCTCTACTGCCTCTTCGTCGTAAAGAATGGTATCTGTAAAGCTCCGCCTGGGAGCAAGAGTTTTCACTCTGGGCAAAACAGCCTGCAGCATGTCATTATCGCCGGTAACAATGATGGTCTCAATGCCCTGCTCATCAGCCTGCCTGCTCAATGTGCCCAGGACATCGTCAGCTTCGAAGCCATCAATTTCAAAGAAGGGGATATGGAAAGCTTCCACCAACCGGTGGACCTTTTTTATCTGGCTTTTCAATTCCTCAGGCGTGGCCGGACGCTGGCCCTTATACTCCTCGAACATTTCGTGCCTGAAGGTCGGTGTTGGACGGTCAAAAGCCACAGCCCAGTGAGTGGGCTTAAAATCAGCAAATACTTTGAGCAAGGTACTGGCAAAGCCATAGACGGCATTTACCAGCTCCCCTGTCTTGTGCTGGGTCAGCGGCGGCAAGGCGTGAAAGGCGCGGTGCACCAGGGCATTGCCGTCAAAAAGCAGCAACAGCCGTATCTCCTCTTTTGCCACAATCCTATTATACTACGACCGTGTCGAAATTCTGGAAACGCCGGAGCCCGAGACAATAATGACCGAAACATGATAGAATCCTGCCCGAAAGATTGACAGATGGCAGATACCACTCAGACCAGCACAACCAGACGGAGCCGTTTCTGGGAGATAGACCTCCTACGCACCGTCGCCATAGCAATGATGATAGCCTTCCACACGCTCTATCTACTTCATACACCCTTCAATATCCGCGACACCGGCGTGCCCGGCACGCCTTACGGGTTCTGGTGGTGGTTTCCCAGAGTGACTGCTGGGACCTTTATCTTCCTCGCCGGACTATCGCTCACAATCACCCGTTCCAAAACAATAAGAATCTCGCCGTTTCTCCGCAGAGGCTTGGAGATATTCGCGTGGGGCATGGGGATTACTCTGATTACATGGCTAGCCGCCCCAGATGAATATGTCCGATTCGGCATACTCCACTTCTTCGGGATTGCGTTCATACTCGCCCCTTTTTTTACAAAATTCCGCTTCATCAACCTGATACTGGGTGCTGCTCTGATGGCAATAGGCATTTACCTACAGGTGCAGCGTATCTATTTCGACTTTCCCTGGCTGCTCTGGCTGGGACTGATGCCACACGGCTTTGGGACGTGGGATTACTTCCCGTTGCTGCCATGGTTCGGCCTTTTTCTTGTGGGGATGTTCTGCGGCAAGATGCTATACCCGCAAGGAAATAGAAGATTCAACATTCCTGAATTCAACGACCCGGTTACTTCAGCGCTGACCTTGCCGGGAAGACATCCGCTGGTGATATACCTTGCCCAGTGGCCGGCAATTATCGGGGTCCTCCTGGTCCTGTTCCCTGCCAATGTGCGCCCTCTCTTCGAAGAGGCGATCTCTCACCTCCCCTTCTGAGCATAGCGTCAGAACTGGACTATAGGGACAATTTGCTCAAGCAGCAACCATGCAGATTTGGCAGTTGACATTCAAAGCAAAAATCTGCTACAATTTTCATTTTAAGACTATATAACTAAGGAAAAGTCTCCTCATATCCTTCTTATTAATGAAGAAATACCATCTGCAGCAATCTGCGGAGTATGGTGACGTGAAACCTCTCGAAAAGCTGTGCGCATGACTTTTTAGGCAATAGTCGTTGGCATTTAGTAGGTACATACTACAAAGGAGGTGAGGGTTATTGGGTAAATATGGTTCTATGAGCTTTGTCAGGCCTTTTTAGGCAAAAAGAATCTAGAAAGGGAGGAGAAAAAATGGCTTCAAAGAAATATTGCATTATCGCTCTTTTGGCAATTATGGTGTTGGTGTTGCCCATGGGGACTACTGTTGTCGCCCAAGAGTCCTCACCTGGGCTCCACACAGGTTGGATGATGGAGCTCGGTGGAGATAACATCACGTATAACCGCACGTATGAATACTATATCCCGTCCAGTTACGACGGTTCAGATGTCCCCTTGTTGTTTTCGTTTCACGGCTTGGGCAGCAACGGATTGGACCAGATCGATCTAACCAAGTTTGACGCACTTGCCGAACAAGAAGGGTTTATTGCCGTGTTTCCTTATGCCACAGTATTAGACCGGGACGATTATCCTGAAGCACAGTTGCCACCACTCCCCGGCGCAGAAATCCAGTGGAATCTGGGTGCAGGGTCATTGCAATATTACGCGGGTATTGATGATGTGGGATTTGTTGCGGACATGGTTGACTGGTTTGAAGATAACTATAACATTGATGCAAGCCGGATCTACAGTACGGGTATGTCCGACGGCGCTCTGTTTTCATACTTACTGGCCTTTAACCTGACCGGCACGTTTGCAGCTATCGCACCGGTTTGTGCACCGATGCCATGGGGTTTTGGGAATCTCACTACTAATGCGATAACCGTGATTTTGACGCATGGCACAGCCGACCCAATCCTTTCTTACTATGGCTATGGGGGTTCGGGGGGCAATGTGACTTATTCTGTCGATGACACTATCGCTTACTGGTGTGGGGTCGACAATATATCCACCGAGCCGGTGGAGACTGTATGGGGACCAACTAGCCGAGACTCGACCGTAGTTCATCGCTACATTTACAGCGGGGGAACGGACGGGACCGAAGTGATACTGTTTAAGGTTGAAGGCGGCGGGCATACTTGGCCAGGCGGGCTTCTATATTCAGCGTATGTTGGCGCTGTCACCACTCATATCGACGGCAGTGCACTAATATGGAAACATCTGCCACCAGAAAAATATTACCTGGAAATAAGCAGCACTCTCGGTGGCGATGTAACCACTCCTGGCCAGAATGCATTCGCCAATGTCGAAAGCACCGGAGCTTATATGTTCTTCGGTGCCGGCACCGGTGACACTGTGGTCGACCTCGAGGCTGTGCCAAAGAGCAGTAGCTGGGAGTTTGTCAACTGGACTGGCGATGTGAGTACCATCGCGGATGTTAATAGCGCTACGACCACTATCACTATCACCCCGGACAGAGACCGCGAAATCATAGCCAATTTCCAGGTTAAGTCAGAGGAGCCCGAGCCCGAGCCCGAACCCGAACCCAGTGGAATGTGCTTCATCGGCACCGCAGCCTATGGAACTTCCACTGCCAAACAGCTGGATGTGTTGCGGGACTTCAGAGATGACGTGTTGCTGAAAAGCACCGTGGGCTCTCGACTTGTTGACCTTTACTATCAGGTCAGCCCCCCTATCGCGGACTTTATATCGGAAGATACCTTTGTGAGACTACTTGTCAGGGAACTCATGATTGACCCCATTGTTTGGATGGTTGAAGCTACTGGAGATATGTGGCGGAACTAGGGTGATGTAGAGTACTGGGTTATACGAAGAGGCCCACCCACCAGTGCAAGCGTGAGCCACCTGCCCAGAACAAGACATCATACTCGCCACCCTAAGAGCCGACCATGCCAGACGCGGTCGGCTCTTTTGATGTCATTCTACTGGCACGCGCGATGAGCCGACTGACTCTGACGCTTGTCAATCGGATTGCCACACACCTTTCAGGTGCTCACAATGACACATGGGTGCCGTTGCGAGGAGCCGCAGGCGACGAAGCAATCTCAGTGGGGACAGGGGATTGCCACGCCCCGACAAGTCGGGGCCCGCAACGACAGAAAAGTGGGCGGGGACGAGCCCAGCTCCTGTAAGCCTGATGAATCGGGCAACCATTTATTCAACCGGCATCGCCAAGACAGAGAGGTGTCCGATGTCCCTTGCTTCTCAGTGCAGTGACCTGGAACAATTTGTATCACAGGCTTGGGAAACAGGGGTATAATAAATAAAGGAGTGGAGGGGAGAGGGCGAACAATATGAAAAACAGCGAGGTGGCCAAGGTATTTCAGGATATTGCTGACCTTCTGGAGCTTAAGGGAGAGAATGTCTTCAAGATTCGCGCCTACCAGAAGGCAGCCCGGGCTATCGAGCACCACCCCAGGGAACTAGAGGCTATGCTTGGCGAAGGGGAGGACTTGCAGAGTATCCCCACCGTGGGCGAGGCAATAGCGAAGAAAACTGCCGAGCTGATAACAACCGGCAGACTGGGCTACTACGAGAATCTGAAGGCGGACTTTCCCCAGGGGATAACCAATCTCCTGGATATACCGGGGATTGGCCCCAAGACGGCAAACAAGCTTTCCGGCGAATTAGGGATAACCTCGGTAGATGAACTGGAGCAGGCAATCAAGGATGGGCGGGTAGCTGCGCTCTTCCGACTTGGCGAGAAGACCGCTGATAATATCCTGCACCAAATCCAGGCATTGCGCCGCAAAGACCAGCGCATCCCTATTGGCGAAGCTTTGCCCATTGTCCAGGAAGTTATAGCTGCCCTCAGATCTATACCCGGCGTGAGAAATCTCACTCCCGCTGGCAGCTTACGGCGCTTTCAAGAAACAGTAGGTGACATTGACCTGATGGCCACTGCCGACAACTCCAAGGATGTCATAGATGCTTTTGTGGCCCTGCCTCTCGTGAAGCAGGTGCTGGGCCAGGGGTCAACCAAAGCCAGTGTCATTGTTAGCGGCGGATTACGGGTTGACCTAAGGATGGTAGAGCACGACTCCTTCGGTTCTCTACTTCAATATTTCACCGGCAACAAACAGCACAACATTGCCCTGAGAGAAAGATGGCATAAGCAGGGGTTAAAACTGAGTGAATACGGGATAACGGTTATAGCTACGGACAAGCTGGAAAAATTTGCTACGGAGGAGGCATTCTATCGTCGGCTGGGGATGCAGTATATCCCGCCTGAACCCAGAGAGGCACAGGGTGAAATAGAAAAAGCTGAGCAAGGAGCTATACCCAAGCTGGTGGAGTTGTCCGACATAAAGGGAGACCTTCATACTCATACCGAATGGAGCGATGGGCATGATTCAATCGAGGAGCTAGCTCGGGCAGCCCAAGATATGGGCTATCAGTATATCGCAATCACGGAGCATTCCGCCGGACGTGGCATTGCTCACGGTCTCGACGTGGAGAGGCTGAGGGAACAAGTTGCTGAAATCAAAGCTCTTAACGAACGCTTAAGCGGAATTCGTGTACTCACGGGCATCGAGGTTGATATTCGGGCAGACGGTAGCCTGGACCTGCCACACGAAATTCTATCCGAACTGGATATGGTGATTGCTGCCGTCCACTCGGCCATGAACCAGAGCGAGGAAAAGATGACCCGGCGAGTAATAAATGCCATACAAAATCCCGATGTTGACATGATTGCCCACCCTACTTGCCGCCTTATAGGAGAGCGTGAGCCCGTAGCCATAGACTTGGAAGCCGTCTCCCACGCGGCAGCCAAGTATAATAAGGTTGTGGAAATTAACGCTATGCCTGACCGCCTCGATTTAAAAGACACCCATGCTTTTCGCGCTCGAGAATTGGGGGTAAAGCTCGCCATCGGGACCGATTCTCACAGCATCGCTCATCTAGGCTTTATGCGATTCGGGGTTGGCGTTGCGCGGCGCGCTTGGTGCGAGCCGCAGCATATACTAAATACTCTACCCCTGACGAAATTGCTGGCCGTTTTAGATAGGAAGGGATAGCTGACACTGTGGCCCTTCTGGACTTAGATATCGCTTTGTCCCTGGGATCCCGGAGAAATGTGAGGCCCTTGACAGACTACCAGATAGCTAAGAACAAAGGAGGTTGATAATGGCAAAACAGGAGGTACTCTACGCCAAGGAGGATGGCATTGGCATAATAACGCTCGACCGTCCCGAGAAGCTGAATGCGCTGACACACGAAATGCTCCACAGGCTTAATTCCATTATCGAAGACATCAAGAAGGATGATAAAGTGAGAGCTGTCATACTGACGGGAAATGGTCGTGCCTTCTCCGCCGGGACCGATATCTCAGGCGAAGTGCCCCAGACAGCGGAGATAGAGATAAACCTTATGAAAGAGAAGATTTCCACAGAGTACCGCCAATCACTCTGGTTTTTCAACAGCATTCCCAAGCCGGTGATTTGCGCCATCAACGGGGCTGCCGTAGGCATCGCAGCCGAATTTTCACTGCACTGCGATATCAGGATCGCTGCGGAAAGTGCCAGATGGGGAGAGGTGTTCGTCCTCAGAGGCATGACCCCCAACACCGGCGCAGGCACTTATCTTCTGCCGCGCATCGTAGGACTGGCCAAGGCCTGTGAACTGGTATTTTCAGGAGAGATCATTGATGCTCAAGAGATGTTGCGAATAGGATTGGTGAGCAAAGTTGTGCCCGATGCAGAATTGATGTCAGCAGCCAAAGAAATGGCCAAGAAGTTAACCAGAGGTGCCCCTTTAGCGATACATATGGCCAAGCAATTGATGTATAGAGGCCTTGAGCAGACCATGGAAGCTCACCAAGAGGCCGCGCGCTACTGTTTCCAGCTGAGCTGCAAAACAGAGGACGTCCAGGAAGGCGTCGCATCTTTCTTTGAAAAGAGGCTGCCTCGCTGGAAGGGAAAATAGCCTGTCATCTTATGTATCAAAACAGTGAAGGGTCGCGGGCTTTCCTGGGAAAGAGAGCGCCCGTGTTTAAGGGGAAATAGGAACACCTGCGCTTGCTTGAATATGCTCGGCTAACCGCCTGGATGTTATAATCAGCGACAAATGCCAGAAGGAGGAAACACAATGTTCAAAACACGCATAACCGGGCTTTTAGGTATCAAGTATCCTATCACCCAGGGTGGAATGATGTGGCTTTCCCGGGCGGAGCTGGTGGCCGCAGTGTCCAACGCCGGGGCACTCGGTATCCTAACAGCGTTTACATTTCCAACCCCCGCCGAACTCGCCGCTGAAATCAAGAAGACCAGAGCGCTTACCGATAAACCTTTCGGAGTAAACATAACACTGTTGCCCACCCTTCGTCCTGTGGATATTGACGGCTATGTAGGTGCGGTTATCGATTCCGGAGTAAAGATTGTGGAGACAGCCGGCAGAAACCCGGAGCAATATATGGAACGACTTAAGGCGGCTGGAGTAAAGGTGATACACAAGTGTACCGCAGTACGCTTCGCTCGTACCGCTCAGCGAATAGGGTGCGATGCGGTCAGCATCGATGGTTTTGAGTGTGCCGGTGCACCCGGTGAAGAGGATGTTACCTCCCTCGTCTTGATTCCATTGACTGTTGACGCTGTGGATATTCCTGTCATCGCCTCCGGCGGCTTTGGCGACGGACGCGGCCTTGTTGCCGCCCTGGCATTGGGAGCAAGCGGGATTAATATGGGCACTCGATTCATGGCAACACAAGAGTGCGCCATCCATCCCAAGGTGAAGGAATGGCTAGTTAAGTCGTCAGAACGCGATACCATGTTCGTGATGCGTTCTTTACGTAACACTGAGAGAGTATTGAGGAATGCTACTGCTGAAAAGGTGGTTGAGATGGAGAAACGGAATGCCAGTTTGGAGGAATTAGCGTCGCTCCTCAGCGGCAAGAAGGGGCTGGAGGTTTACGAGACAGGTGCCCTTGACCGAGGATTGGTGGCTTGTGGGCAGGTAATAGGTCTTGTTCATGATATTCCCACTGTCAAGGAGTTGATAGACAGGATAATCAAGGAAGCCGAAGAGGTCATCTCCAGGATAACCGCCCGCGACACGTTCAAGCCACTGCGCAAGCCGAGCGACGTCCCAAAGCAATAGACTCTGTCTCTTCATAGATATACTCGTAAAGGCAAGGACTGCCGTCGGATCATACCAGAGGATTCTGCACCTTGAGCCCTCGGGCTGGCGGAGATATAATGTAGGTTTCCGCAACAGTTGCGGAGGTGGCTGAAGTGTCGCATAGAGATACTCAGGCAATCCAAGGACTAAAGAATGGTATTGCTGAAGGCAGGAACTGGTATATGGCCCTGCTGGAAGCCGTTCGTCTGTGGAGTAATCCTGAAGAGGACTTTGAGGGGCGGCATTATCAGTATCTTGTTGACAACGAAGCTTTCGACTGGCTGGTCCTGACGGAGAGACTGTTTGAAGAGCTGGACGGACTTATTCCCGAAAAGGACCGGACAAATCTTCTCTTCTTCGGTATACCACCAATAGAATTATCCAAAGACCAATTTAGGAATCTAATCGGTCCTTCTAAATACCAGGCTCACCTCAACTATTTCTATGGCATTCTTGTGGAGAAGTTTCTCCTTTTGGCAATGACTGAAGAGATACGAAAGAAGAAAAGAGTCTTAGGTTTGAACAACGATAACGGAGTAGTTGACGAGGCTTACCAGCGTATTTATGGTGCCACTCAATCTGCACTTCTCAAGCAATTCAGGAAGGAAAGACACTATCGTCAGCTCAGGTCTATAAGACTGAGCGAGCTTAATGAATTTACGTATTGGCTATTTAAATATCGCATCAAGACGCGCGACAAATCCCGCGTGGCCAGCGATACTAAGAAAGCTCTGACAAAGTTGCGCGAACTGTTAGACCTCAAAGCCAGGCCAGTTTACTCTTCCACCCTTGAAGGCTGAGGCTGTCAACTATCCGCCGATGATGCATTCAGCTGAGATAATTCCTGGTTCAATCTCTTCAATTTATCTTCAAGCATAGAAAGCCTCTGTTTCTCTTTTTCAACAATTTGAGCTGGCGCTTTGCTTAAGAAGGCCCTATCTTTTAGCCTGGCTTCAAGTTGGGCCATTCTCTCTTTGATTTCTTCGCTTTCCTTTATCAGCCGCTGTTCTTCGGCAAGCCGGTCCACCATGCCCGCCAGAGGCACAACTACCTCGGCCTCTTTCAACACCAAGACCAAGTCTTTGGTCTTGGTGGACTCCCTTTTCCTGCGATCGAGAATTGTTAATGGCCGCGCTTTAGCCAGTATTTCTATCATGCCTGTTTGTGGGACAAGACTCGAGAGGAGCTCACCAGTATAGACCCGGGCTTCAATCCACTTGCTTGGCTTCACCTTATATTGAGCCCGAACGTTACGGATAGAGCGGACAATCTCTATTAAGGAATCCATCACCGTCTCCGCTTCTGGAGCCAGGGCTTTATCATCAGCGATGGGATAAGGAGCTATCATTATGGAAGCTGGCATCTGGCTCCCGTCAGGTAGGCGCTGTTTCAAGCTTTGCCATAGTTCTTCGGTAACGAAAGGCATGAAGGGATGCAAAAGGCGCAGTGATTTCTCCAATGTATTAGCCAATAAGGGCAACGGCGAAGGGGTTGATTGGCTGCGAAGTCGTATCTTGGCGATCTCGATATACCAATCACAGAACTTCGACCAGACAAAATCATAAATCTGCTGCTCGGCTTCACCAAATTGGAAAGTCCTAATCAGGTTTGTGCTATTTTGGATAAGTCGGTTAAGCTGGCTGGTGATCCATTGGTCCTCTATTCTCAGTGGTCGGACTTCTAGTGCCTGAGCTTCTGGCCTTTCAGACTCCAGGCTCTGCAGGATAAACCTGGCGGCATTCCACACCTTGTTGACGAAATTGCGGCCGGATTCCAATTTATCTTGGCCGAGACTCATATCGTTGCCCGCCGTACTGCCTACGGTCAGAGCGAACCGGAGAGCGTCGACGCCATAGTCCCTTATGGGCTCGGCGGGGCTCATAGCGTTCGCTTGCAGTTTGCTTCTGCTCATCTTCTCTCCCCCCTTATCCCTGATCAGCCCATGGAGGTAAACAGTGTGGAATGGCACCTCGCTCATGTTCTCCAGGCCCATCATGATCATCCTGGCGACCCAGAAGAAAAGGATGTCATAGCCAGTTTCCATTACCGAGCCAGGATAGAAATAGCGAAGGTCATCAGTGTCCTCCGGCCAACCCAGCGCAGAATGTGTCCATAGGGCTGAGCTGAACCAGGTGTCGAGGACATCAGGGTCCTGGATTAGCTGTTTTGAACCACAGTGAATACACACTGTCGGCTCATCCACGGAGGCAGTTACTTTGGCGCAGTCCTGACAATACCACACCGGAATGCGGTGTCCCCACCATAGCTGTCGGCTGATGCACCAATCTCTGATGTTTTCCATCCAGTCAAAATATATCTTGGCGAAGCGTTCGGGAATTATGGTAACCCTGCCTTCTTTGACCACCTTGATAGCTGCCTTGGCCAAGGGCTGGGTTCTGACAAACCATTGCAGACTGACTCTGGGCTCAATCATCGTCTGGCAACGACCACAATGTCCTACGGAATGTGAGTAAGGCTCGACCTTCTCCAGAAGTCCTTTGTCTTTCAGATCAGCCAGTACCTTATCTCGACAGGCAAACCTTTCCAGTCCCTGATATGGACCGGCGTTCTGGTTCATAGTGGCATCGGGATTCATGATGTCTACCAGGGGCAGATTGTGTCTCTGAGCTACTTCGAAGTCTGTGGGGTCATGGGCGGGAGTTATCTTCAATGCTCCGGTGCCGAAAAGAGTATCAACAGCATCATCAGCGATTATGGGGATTTCCTTATCGATAAGAGGAAGCGTCACGCTCTTGCCTATGAGCGTCTTGTAGCGCTTATCTTGGGGATTTACCGCCACAGCCGTGTCACCGAAAAAAGTCTCCGGTCGGGTAGTAGCTACCGTCACGAAATCTTCGCCTGCAGCTAGGGGATAACGAATATAGTAAAGGTGTCCAGCAATATCTTTGTGTTCAATCTCGAGGTCGGAGAGTGCTGTTCGGCAGCGGGGACACCAATTTATCATGCGCTCCCCACGGTAGATCAAGCCTTTATTGTACAAACGCACAAAAGCAGTCCGCACCGCCCTGCTGGGACCTTCATCCAGCGTGAATCTCTCCCTGGTCCAATCACAGGAAGCCCCCAGCAACTGTTGTTGGTGCCTGATATCATGCCTGTTCTTGTCGGCCCATCTTAAGATCAATTTCGTGAATTCTTCGCGCCCGATCTCTTCTTTGGTTTTGCCCTGCTTTGCCAGTTGCCGTTCGACAACCACCTGCGTGGCAATACCAGCATGGTCGGTTCCCGGCAACCACAAGGTAGGCTCTCCCATCATCCTGTGCCATCTGGTCATCATATCCTGCAGCGTCACAAACAGGGCATGTCCTACGTGGAGATCACCAGTGACGTTAGGAAGCGGCATGACGATAACAAAAGGCTTCTTGTTAGGGTCTATTTTGGGAGTGAAATAGCCTTGCTTGAGCCAGAAATCATACCACTTGCTTTCTATCCTGCCTGGCTCGTAGGATTTAGGTATTTCGGACATTGACTCTAAACCTATCTTAGCTATCGGTCGTCAGTGGAAACAAATCCCGATATGTGAACAAATTCAAAGCTTTCTTGCTCGGTGGGATCTCGGCCTCGGAAAAAGCACAGCCACCCTATCCAAAACCTTGTTCGCCACCTCCCGTTTAGTCAGGAGAGGCAGGCTATCAATCTTGCCTTTGCGATCAATTATGGTGACCCGATTCGTGTCAGTGCCAAATCCACTATCCCTAGCAGTAATATCATTAGCCACGATAAAGTCAAGTCCCTTTTGCTTTAGCTTCTGCTTGGCATTTTCCACCAGGTTGCTACTTTCAGCGGCAAAACCCACCTTGATGAAATTTCCTTTGACAGTGCCTAAAATGTCCGGTGTGCATTCCATTTCTAAGGTTAACCCTGCTTTTCCTTTTTTGATCTTATCTTTGGCTGCCTTTATCGGGCGATAATCCGCTACGGCGGCGGCCATAATCAGAGCATCAGTCCGAGAAATTACCTTATCCACTGCTTGACGCATTTCCCGAGCTGTGACGACTCGGGTGACATTAATGCCTACGGGCTCCGGTAAGGAAGCAGGTGCTGTAATCAATGTTACTTCAGCCCCCCGGTCGCGCGCTGCCTCAGCCAGAGCATAGCCCATCTTCCCGGATGAGCGATTGCAGATGTAGCGAACCGGGTCGATGGGCTCTTGAGTGCCGCCGGCGGTGACCACGATATGCCTGTCAGTAAGGTCTCCACCCCCACCCAACACCTGGCAAATACTGCCTATAATATCCTTGATATCAGCTAGTCGTCCCAGACCTTCTTTGCCCGAGGCTAACCAGCCCGTGGTTGGACCGATAATCACAAAATCGCGAGCTTCGAGTCTAGACAGATTATCCCGGGTGATTGGATTAGTATACATATTGGTTTCCATAGCTGGCGCAATAAGCACCGGTGCCTTGGTAGCCAACACCGTGCAGCATAGCATGTCATCAGCAATGCCAGCCGCCAGCTTGGCGATGATATTGGCGGTAGCCGGGGCAATGACTACTATATCGGCGGCTTTGGCTAGAGAGACATGCTCAATACTGAATTCAGAGGCCAAATCAAACATTTCAGTGACTACCGGCCTACCTGTAAGCGCCCGGAAGGTAACAGCCGATATGAACTGGACGGCCTCTTCAGTCATAATTACGTTCACCTTAGCCCCTGCCTGAGTCAACTGGCTGGCAATCTCTGCTGCTTTGTAGGCAGCAATGCCTCCTGTCACTCCCAGAACTATGGTTTTGCTTCTAAGCATTACTGCTCCTTATTCATTTCGTAGATCAGGCGCAATCCAATTAGAGTTAAATCAAGGTTTACCTTATCAATCACGGCTGTTTCATTGGCGATGAGTTCAGCATAACCGCCGGTAGCTACCACCATTGCCTTTTCCCCCAATTCGTCTCGGATACGAGCTACCATACCCTCCACAAGTCCGACATAGCCAAAAATAATGCCCGATTGCATGGCAGCCGCAGTGTTAGTCCCGATAACACGCTTGGGACGGGTCAATTCCACTCGAGGTAGCTGTGCTGTTCTGGTGACCAGCGCCTCGGCGGCAGTGGCGATGCCAGTGGCGATAACACCGCCAATGTAGTCGCCTTTTTTGGAGACGATACCAAAGGTGGTAGCTGTCCCCAAGTCAACGACGATCACCGGACCACCGTAGAGATGGTGGGCAGCGGCAGCGTCAACGATGCGGTCAGCGCCAACTTCTCTTGGGTTGTCCATGCGGATGCGCACGCCAGTCTTGACTCCGGCCCCTACTACCAATGGTGTGATATGAAAGTACCGCTGCGACAGGTCCACAAACGTGGTTGTTAGTGGGGGAACAACACTACACATGGCTATTTCTTTTATATCGGACGCCGAAAACCCCTGGTGATTCAGTATATTGAGCAAGAAGGTGGCATATTCATCTGCCATATGCTGAATACTCGTGGCCATGCGCCGGGTAGTACGGAGTCTCTCCCCTTCAAAAAACCCTATGGCAATGCTGGTGTTCCCGATATCAATCGCTAGTAACATAGGTGTTTAGCTTTGCCCTCCTAGGATTATGGGCTGAGTATAGCACTACTATCTGGTTCGTGCCACTACGGAAGTTTCGAAAAGATCGGCGTCAGGTAGAAGCATGAGTTTCGTCACCTCCCGACTGCAAGTCCCGTAACTCCTTGCCCATGGCCTGCCAGTGTGTGCCCGGCCAGTAGATACGATGACAGGCGCGACATTCTGTGTATTGAGTTTGGGTTTCAAAAACGCGGTGGGGAACGAGGTCTTTCACCTCTTCCTTATCCCGAGCTACTAATACTCTATTGCATTCCAGGCAAAGTGAAAAGGGTTTGAAATGATAAGCTAACTTCAAGGTTTTCACTACTTCCTGCACCTGGAGCCTGGGGTCATGCTGTTTAATGTGTATGGTTCTGAGCGTGCCATTTGCTACCAGGCGTCTTTTCATAAACTGGGCATCTTTGGTCAAAATCACTCTGTCCTCGCCAAGAGCTATCTTAATCATTTGAGCATCGTCTTTTTGCTTAAAAAGCAGAGTATCATAGCCAATCAGCCTTAACCATCGAGCCAGTTTGCCCACATTGTTATCGGCGATGAACTTGATTTCCATGGCTGGCTTGAACAGAGGTAGCTGATCTTGCTGGACGACTTAGAGGTATCGATGACGGCGCATGTAGAAGAATATGCCTCCTGCTGTAGTCGCCATAAGAGCAAGCAAGATGCCTAGAGGTAGAAGACTGCCAGAGTTGACTCCGCCAGGCAGCGGGATATTCATGCCATAGATACTGGCTATCAAGGTAGGCGGTGCCAGTACTCCCATTATGATAGTCAGTATCCGCATTATCTCTTGAATTCGATGCGAGGTCAGCCAATTACTGGTGTCAGCAAGCCCGTCTATAACTTCTTTACAATCCTCCAGCCCATCCCAGATTTTGCGAATGTGGTCAGCGATATCTCCAAAGTAGATTTCCTGATCCTCCTTGAAGAAAGGGTATTCTTCCCTCTCAAGAGTCTCAATTACTGCAATCTGAGGATGAATGACGCGACGAAATGAAATGAGGTCCCGGCGAATCAAAGAAATCTCTCGGACAGTCTCCGGAACGGGCTTGGTGAGGATGATATCCTCCATATCATCGATGTTTTGGGTGACTCTATCGAGTATAGGGAAACCAGAGCCAACCAATCTATCTAGGATGTGGTAGAGAAGAAATCCTGAGCTTCGTCCTAGGTAACGTTCGCGACTTTCTTTGTCAGTTTCACATTCCTGGAAAAACTTAGCCAGTGGCTTGAGGTCACCGGAACAATGAACTGTGACGACATAATTCTCGCCGATAAAGATATTTATTTCACTGGGCCTGGTTATTCGATTTTCTTTGTCGAACACCGGGAAATGCAGCACCATGAACAAGTAATCTTCATATTCATCAATCTTAGGACGCTGTATGCGGCTGAGGAGGTCATCCAGATCGAGAGGATGGAAATGGAAGCGCTGAGCTAAGAATTGAACTTCATTAGAAGTAGGTCTTTCGATATAGAACCAACTCAGCTTGCCGTTGATAATTGAGCGGATGTTCAATTCTTTTTGTTCCGGAGATGACATATTACCCTCTAATAAGCGATTTTACCTATTCTAGCATTAATTTCACGGGGGCAAGCAGCTACTATCACATAATCCTCGAGATGAATCATATCAGATTTGCGCGATTCGGTTTATTGACAAAAGACCGATTTTCCCATATCATCCGTTGGCTGCAAAATTCTTTAAGGAGGTTAGAAAATGGCAGTTAATATGATCGTTTGCTGCAAGCAAGTGCCTGATCCTGAGGCACCACCCGCTGTATTTAAGGTGGTGAACAACAAGATGACCTTGCCAGCAGAGGTCAAACCTGTAATCGGTCAATACGAGGAATTTGCCTTGGAAGCTGCCCTCAAGATCAAGGATACCACCGGGGGCAAGATCACTGCGCTGAGCTTGGGCAATAGCTTCGTTCGCGATGTGATTAAGAAGTCGCTGGCAGTAGGGGCTGATGAACTTATACTCCTCGAGGACAAGGCTTTTGAAGACGGCGATAGTTGGTCAACTGCCTATGCCCTGGCCACAGCGATAAAGAAAATAGGGACATACGACATTATCTTCTGCGGTAGGCAATCGTCCGACTGGGATGCAGGGCAAGTAGGTCTGGGCATTGCTGAGATTCTGGGAATCCCTGCGGTAACGTTGGCCCGCAAGGTAGAGATCGGCGAGGAGAAGGCAAAGGTTGAGCGAGTTATCCCCGACGGCTATCAGGTTATTGAGGTGACATTCCCTGCCGTAATTGTGGTAACCAGCGGGATAGGAGCACTTCGTTACGCCACTTTGAAAGGAATCATGGCAGCAGCCAAGAAACAACCAGTTGTTTGGAAACCGGCTGATATCGGGCTGGAGCCTTCAAAACTCGGTGCCGCAGGAAGGCGCAGCAAACTAGACAAACTCTTCCAGCCAGTCAAGGAATCTAAGTGCGAGATAGTCGGAGGGGACACTTCTGCGGAGGCCGGTGCCAAACTGGCTGTTCGGCTTAGGGAAGCCAAATTACTTTAAAGTCAAGGAGGAAATAATGGCTGAATACAAAGGTATATTAGTTTGCGGTGAGCTAGCTGATGGAAAGTTAGCCGCCATTACCACTGAGTTGCTGGGATGTGGTAGGAAGCTAGCTGATGAGTTGAAGGAAGGCTTACTTTGTTTGCTGGCCAGCGACAAGGTTGGCGAAGCTTCCAGAGAAGCAATTGCCTTCGGAGCAGACAAGGTTTATGCTGTAGAACATCCTGCACTCAAAGAATATCAGGCTGATTCCTACGTGCAAATCGCGGAAAAATTGGCCAAGGATATTTCCCCCCGGGCGATACTCATAGGGCAAACATCCATAGGGAGAGACCTGGCTCCTCGCCTTGCCTTCAGATTGGGTACCAGCGTGACAACAGACTGTCTCAATTTGAGCATAGACCCAGCGACAAAAACGCTGGTGCAAACGCGTCCTGTTTACGGCGGCAATGCCCAAGCTGTCTTTACCAGCGAGTCTATGCCTCAGATGGTTACTGTTAGGGCCAAGGCAATGTCACCGTTGGAGCGTGATGACTCAAGAAAAGGAGAGGTCATA
>Ga0299915_10001188_pt1 | contig 19225 bp, 18 predicted proteins | sample RVTome_13_FD_200263 | JGI IMG/M metagenome (GOLD analysis project Ga0299915, IMG submission 200263) | Soil microbial communities from uranium-contaminated site in the Upper Colorado River Basin, Wyoming, United States - RVT92D227 (version 2) ... | reverse complement strand
ATACTTAATCCCATCGTTTGCATCCACCGGATTGAATTCCTGTTTGCAGGCCACTTCACAGGTCTTACATCCCCAGCAGGCGAACTCTTCGATAATCAATGAGTACTTGTTCATGGTCTGCCTCCATCTTTCTGCTCAGGATATATCCTGCAGAGGAGTGTCCTGATGTTCGATGCTCCCATCGCGGGATCGCAGCCCTCTAAGGCGTTGTCTGTGAGGATATTAATGTTGGATTCATCCCAGCCATGGCCCGGATCTTTCTTCTCCGGAAACCACCATGCATGCTGGGCTGCAATGATCCGGGGATCACGTCCAAGGCTAATTTGTGCCCGCTGCCGGACCTTTCCCCGACGCGACTCAATGATGATCCAATCACCCTCTTGGATGCCCTCTTTTGCTGCTGCATCAGGATGGATCTCAACGGTTGGATCCCTATGAAGTTCTCTGAGTCGTCCTATTTGTCTGTTTTCCGTGTGAAAGAAACCGGGCTGCCGCGCACCCGTGATTAAAATATAGGGATATTCCTTATAGAGCTCTGGCGCACTCACCGGGCTTTCAGAAGGTTCCCTGTGCTGGGGAAGCGGATCATATCCCATTTTTTCGAGGGCCGTAGAGTAAAGCTCAAACTTCCTCGTAGGGGTGGAGAACCCTCCCTCTTTGTATTTGTAATATTTTACCTCCCCTCTGATGAAATTCATCTTCTTGAAATCCTTCCAGGTGATATTCATCGGTTGGAGGATAGAATCGAGAGCCTGCTCGAAGTTGTCCCACCAGTATTGGCCCTGACCGATCCGGTGGGCGAGGTCATTGAGCATTTCATGATCTGAGCGGCATTCACCGACCTGGATGACCTTGCGCCGGGGAAGGATATAACCGTGACGCTTCCAAAAATCACCGATGTAATCCATCTCAAGCCAGGTTGCAGCCGGCAGCACAATGTCCGCAAGTTCTGCAGTCGGAGTGATGAAGAAATCGGCCACGGCCATGAATTCAATTTTCTCAAGAGCGCGGTAGACCTCTTTGGCATTGGCGCGGGTGATCACAGGATTGCAGCTCATCAGGAAGAGCATTTTGACCGGATAGGGTTTTTCTTCGAGGATGGCATCCCAGACGCATTTGGGTTGAATGATGGCGAATCGAGAAGCGAGACGGAAACGCTCCCCTCCTAGCCGTTTGGCAAACTGGTCTCTGGGGAGCATGCCATGGGCACCAAAGTGACCTACGTTAACAATATTTGGCATCCGGTTGAGAACCTGACCGCCAGGGGCATCAATGTTGCCCGTTATTCCCATGAGAAACATGAGTAATCGGTCATTGTCTGCGCAATTCGTCTGCTGTTCGATGGCCACGCCCCACTGAATAGCAGCAGGCTTTGTCATTGCAAATAGTTTTGCTGCCTCCCTGATCTTTTCTTTGGGGACCCAGGTCATCTCTGCCACCCTGTCGAGGGAGTACTCATTCACTCTTTTGACGAATGGTTCCCAGCCATGGGTATATCGTTCGACGAATTCCTTATCGTAAAGCCCCTCGTTAACGATCACATTGAGCATTCCGAGGGCAAGGGCAGCGTCGGTGCCCGGTCTGAGCTGAAGCCATACATTAGCCCGGGCTGCCGGACGGGTAAGCCTGGGATCAACAACAATGAGTTTGGCTCCTTGGTCGAGGGCTACTGAGAAGGGTTCGCCTTTGTATTCGTCAGGGTTACTGATCGTCGAATTATTTCCCCACATGATGATGCACTTTGGGAAATTCTCATAGTCAGCGATGGGGTTTGAGCCGCAGGTGATAATGCTGGTGCAGATGCGGGGGCCATAACAGAAATGGCCTGCTGTCAGGACGTTTGGTGATCCGAGGAGATTGGCGATGCGGTAGACCACAGCCTCATTTTCCCGGCCGGTTCCGTAACCAAATACGATAGATTCAGGTCCAAGCTTGTCTTTATAGGTCAGGATTCGATCTGCGATGGTATCCAAGGCTTCATCCCATGAGATCCGCTCCCATTTTCCACTCGCTTTGGGCCCCACCCTTTTAACAGGGTAGGTTAACCTGTCCTTATGATAGGCCAGTTGTGTTGAGGCGAGTCCTTTGCTACATAATGTTCCATGGTTAATGGGGCAATCGGGATTGCCGGCAATTTTTGCGACTTTGCCGTCTTTGACATAGACGATGACTCCACACCCGCCATGGCACATGCGGCAATGGCTCTTTACAAACGAATCGTAGCCATATACTTTCATCTCACGTTCTATATTCGAATATCGAAACTCATTCATCTTCGCCTCCAGAGGGTAATGTTCAACATTTCCATTAGAGCTTAGATACGTCCAAAGCTGTGTATTTCGGATGCAGGGAGCCATCCCTCGCTTTATATGGTAATCTAAAACCCTGAGAGGTTCTTGTCAATTCACCTGCTCTCTGGCATTTCCATGGGTTTCTATCACGGGGAAAAAGGTGCTTACGTTAAAGATTGATTGACAACGGTGTTTGAGCATGTTAAGAAAAGGTCAGGTGTGATTGATGGATTCAAATACAAGCAGGGTGTTTTTCTTTTTTTATTACCTCGGTTATAAAACCATGCACCCGTGCGCTTGAATTTCATTTGATTTGTTTGGATTTCGGGCCATGGGTGATTCAAATCCCATGGCCTTTTTATTTTTAGGCCAGAGGAAATTTATCTTATAGCCTTTTTTGAGGAAGCAAAATGGACTCTCTGGTTTTCGTTTCGCGAGGGAGTAATCCCTATCAAACAACGAGATTAGCCCTTCAAAAATATCCATTACCCGATCTAAGAGGCAGGAAAGTCCTGATCAAGCCCAATGCAGCTCGATTGGCGTTACCCGGTGAAGGAGTGACAACCCATCCAGGAGTGGTTGAAGCGACCATCGATCATCTGAAAGAGGTGGGGGTTAAAGATATCCTGGTCGGCGAGAGCTGTATCTTTGGAGTGAAGGCCAAAGAAGCCTTCGAGATGACAGGGATGAAAGAGGTTTGCGAAAATAAAAAAGTCCAACTCATTGACTTCGATCAAGTTGATCCGGTGATTTTGATGATTCCCGGAGGGAGAGTGATTAAGAAACTCAAAATTCCCTCAACCTTAAAAGAGGTCGATTTCATCATATCCATACCTGTCATGAAGACCCATATGCACACTCAGGTTACGTTAAGCCTCAAAAATATGAAAGGTTGTTTATGGCGAAGAGAGAAGGTGCGATTACACCAGCTTCGTTGTAAAGAGGAGATCACTCAAGGTTATAAAGAGCTGGATATCGCTATCTCAGAAATGGGAACAGTGCTTTTTCCCCATCTTGCGATCATCGATGGCACAGTGGGGATGGAAGGAATGGGGCCTGCTTATGGAAAAAAGAAAGAGATGGGAATCGTTGTCATCGGCCAGAACGGCCTATCCACAGATGCTGTTGCCACTCGACTGATGGGTCTTGATCCAGAAGGTGTGCCCCACCTCAAGTTGTCATCTGAAAGGGGATTGGGAGAAATTACGATGGATAGGATTTCCATCGAGCCAAAGGATTTTCTCCAGTGGGAAAATCCTTTCAATCCTCCTCCTCAAAGAATATCTATCCCTTTCCCCGATGTCACCGTCCACGATGAAGGGTCCTGCAGTGCTTGTCTCTCGACGCTCTTGGTGTTCCTGCAGGAGCATCACACCGCTCTGGATGATTACTTGCTACCTGACAGGAAAATCCATATTGGAATAGGAAAGCATATCAGCGGATGCCCCCAAGGTACCATCTTGATCGGAAATTGTGCCTCCAGGATGAAAAGTAAAGGAATCTTTGTTCAAGGGTGTCCACCTGTCAGCTCTCAAATCCTTCGCACATTGGGAATACCTTCTCGGCCCACTCAGGACAAGGTCAAGGGGGTTTCTTGACAATCAATGTTGGTTATGTTAAACAACATGATCAGAAGGTGAAAAATGGATCAGCTTCGTGTTTTTAATTTTAGCCGTGGGTTCAACTTTTTTTGGTTTTATTATGCCGAGGTCTACCCACTGCTGCTGGCTGATCGTTAAAAAATAGATTCAACCAGATGAGGCCGTGGGTAGATGGATGTTACCCACGGCCTTTTTATTTTAAGGCCGTGGAGGAAATTCCTCTCACGGCCTTTTTTATTTCAAACAGAGGAGGTAAATGGCCATGATAGGGAAACAGATTCGGATGGAGCGTATCATCAACAGAGATTCTGGGAAGATGGTGATCGTTCCTATGGATCACGGGGTGACGATCGGACCCATCGAAGGGTTGATCAATATGCAAGAGACCATTCATGCTGTGGCGGAAGGAGGAGCGAATGCCATTGTTATCCATAAAGGGTTGGTTGAGGTTGGCCATAGACAGAGTAGAAAGGATATTGGCCTGATCATTCACCTCTCCGGGAGTACCAGAATGGCGCCCGATCCAAACTCCAAGACCCTCGTATGCACTGTGGAGGAAGCAATTAAGTTAGGGGCCGATGCCATCTCAATACACGTGAACCTCGGAGCCGAGGATGAGAAGTCCATGTTGAAAGACCTGGGTAGAATTGCCAAGGAGGCTATGGAATGGGGGATGCCGCTCCTGGCCATGATGTACACAAGGGGTCCAAAGGCAGAGAATGAGTACGATGTGAAATGGGTGAAGCATGCCGCTCGAGTGGGAGCAGAGTTAGGAGCGGATATAATCAAGGTTGTCTACACAGGTTCTCCAGAGAGCTTCAGAGAAGTGGTGGAAGGATGTTTTGTTCCCGTGGTCATTGCGGGCGGGGAGAAGATGGAAAATGATCAGGATATTTTAAACGTGGTCAAGGGGGCGATGGAGGCAGGAGGCGCTGGAGTTTCGATTGGGAGAAATGTTTTTCAGCATAAGGACCCGATCAGGATCGTACAGACCATTTCCAAAATCGTCCACAATGGCAGCCTGGCAGAAAGAAAGGTGAAGAGATTGGAGGTGAAGCGATGAAAAAAATCTGGGTAAAATCTATTCCATGGAACCGAGAAATTGCTCTTGCGGCGATGGAGAGCGGGGCCGATGGACTCTGGGTTCCCGCCGGGATGAAAACAGAAGTGAGAAAAATAGGTGTCATTCCTGTCATCGCCGAAGATGGTGATTTAATACTCGGCCAAGATGTGGTGGTGAAAGAGATTCGGGAGAAAAGAGACGAAGAGGAGATCGTAAGCTTAACCCTTTCAAAGAAAGTGGTGGTGAGGCATGGAGACTGGACGATCATCCCTCTGGAGAATTTGGTGAGCAAGACGAATAATCTCTTCGTTGAGATCGATCACCTTCAGGAGGGAGAAACCGCTCTCGGTATTCTCGAGAAAGGAGTTGACGGAGTTGTCATCAATAGTCCTGATCCAAATAACGTACGAGAGATCATTCACTTCCTGAAAAAGGAGACTGAAAAATTCAAACTTCTCCCGGCCAGGGTCAAGCAGGTCGAGCCTCTTGGCCTGGGAGACCGTGTCTGCGTGGATACCTGCTCATCAATGATCCTGGGCGAGGGGATGCTGGTGGGCAATAGCAGCCAGGCCCTCTTTCTCATCCATTCGGAGAGTGTGGAGAACCCTTTCATCAATACGAGACCTTTCCGGGTCAATGCCGGTCCCCTTCATTCGTATATTCGCCTGGCGAATGGGCAGACGAAATATCTCTCTGAAATCCGTTCCGGAGATCGGGTTCTGATCGTCAATTTTGAAGGGAAAAGTTCTCCTGCGGTTGTGGGGAGGGCAAAGATCGAGAGGCGTCCCTTGGTTATGGTGGAGGCCGAGGAAAACGGTCAGGCCATTTCAATCATTTTACAGAATGCAGAGACCATCCGACTGACACAGCCATGTGGAAAAGCCATCTCTCTTGTGGACCTCAAGGAAGGAAGCGAGGTCCTGGTCCACCGGGAGAAGTTAGCGAGACATTTCGGTGTCAAGATCGATGAGACGATCGTGGAAAGGTGAACCATGCCAAAAGTCTGTGTCCCTATCATTGAAACCACCGTGGAGAAGGCTCGTCATAGGGCTGACCTTATGGAAATCAAAAAGGAACTTTATCAGGTTTTAGGAATAGAGATCAACCGGGAGAAGAACTTTGATTGAGATCAGACCGCTTACCCGTCTGGATGCGATTGTAACTATTCCGGGATCAAAAAGCTTGACACACCGGGCCCTCCTAATTGCTGCCCTGGTGGATGGGGAATCTATATTAATCAATTCCCTGCAGAGCGAGGATACAAATTATACAACACAAGCTCTGGAAAGGCTTGGGATCCAATTTCTCAGGGAGGGAGACCTGTTGCATGTTTTTGGGAAAGGCGGGAGGCTGAATGGAGGAGTAGAAAATATTTTTATTGGCAACTCCGGGACCTCCATGAGGTTCTTAACAGCGTTGGTTGCTTTAAAAAAAGGACATACCCTGCTGGATGGAGGCGAAAGAATGAGGATGCGTCCAATGTCAGACCTGATAGATGGTTTAATGGCATTAGGAGTTAATGCCTATTGCAGAGATGATCAGGGATGCCCTCCAGTCATCATAGAATCAAAAGGACTCCGGGGTGGAAAAGCAAAAGTCCGGGGTGACAAGAGCAGTCAGTTTCTATCCGCTCTTCTCATGGTAGCTCCTTATGCTGAAAAAGATGTGGAGTGTGAAGTGACAGGTCATCTGGCTTCGAAGCCTTATGTGAAAATGACTTGTGAGGTGATGTCAAACTTTGGTGTAGAAGTTCATCGCAGTGAGTCTGGTTCCTTTTTTGTTAAGGCAGGACGGAAATACCAACCGAGACGATACTTTGTTGAAGGAGATGCTTCCAACGCTTCCTATTTTTTTTCAGCAGCAGCAGTGACGAGAGGCAAGGTCAGGGTTGAAAACTTTCGTCCAGATTCAATCCAGGGAGATTCAGGCTTTCTCAATATCCTTGAGAAGATGGGGTGCGAAATCATCCGGGGAGACCACTGGGCCGAAGTTCATGGAAAGGAACTGAAAGGGATTGAGGTTGACATGAATGAGATGCCAGACCTGGTTCCAACCCTTGCCGTCACTTCTGCGTTTGCTTGTGGAAAGACGTTGATAACGAATATCGGCCATCTCCGTAGCAAGGAATCAGACCGTATAAGCGCCTTGACCAGGGAATTAAGAAAGATTGGCATTCGAGCGGAAGAGGGAGAAGATTGGCTGAAAGTTGAGGGAGGAAAAGTCCACGGGGCTGAAATCGAAACTTACAATGACCATCGCCTGGCCATGAGTTTTGCCATTGCCGGGTTAATCGCTCCAGGAATAAAGATCAAAGGAGAACGATGCGTCGATAAATCCTTCCCTGGATTTTGGGAGGTATTTGAGGAGGTTTACCGATGAACCTTGTCTTGACCGGATACAGGGCCGCAGGAAAAACCACGGTGGGCAGAAGGCTATCCTCTTACTCACGAAGGGCATTCGTGGACTCAGATGATTTGATTGAAAAAAAACAGGGCACGACCATCAAAGATATTGTCAGATGCCATGGATGGGACTATTTTAGGGCTATTGAGAGAGAAGTCATTTCGGAAGTTTCAAGCTATGACAATCTGATCATTTCTGTCGGTGGGGGCGTAGTCATTGATCAAGAGAATGTTAAAGTTTTGAAGAAGAATGGTCTCATCATCTGGCTCAAAGCTGATGTTGAAGTTCTTCTCGAGCGAATGAACCGAGACATTCGTTCGACCATAGAGAGACCCAGTTTGACAGGGAAGGGAACCTTAACAGAGTTCAAGGAGGTGCTCATCCAACGGGAGCCGCTCTATGAAAGGGCTTCAGAAGTCCAGGTGGATACTTCACTGTTGGATGTGGATGGGGTGGCCAGTCAAGTTCTCGCTATCTTTGAAGAAAGGTTGGTGAGGGTTTAGTTTGGGAGGAAATTCGTTCGGGACCCTTTTTAGAATCACTACCTGGGGAGAATCCCATGGAAAGGCTATTGGAGTGGTGATCGATGGATGTCCACCCAGTATTGTCCTTTCGTCAGAGGACATCCAGAAAGAGCTGGATCGCCGAAGACCAGGACAAGGAATGGGATCGAGTCCGAGGAAGGAAGGAGACAGGATTGAGATCCTGTCCGGTGTCTTTAAGGGAATGACCACAGGAACACCTATTTCCCTTATCATCAAGAATGAGGATGTTGATTCAACCCCTTATGAGAAGATGAAAGATATCTTCAGGCCGGGGCAAGCGGATTTCTCTTATCAAGCCAAGTATGGGATAAGGGACTATCGGGGAGGAGGCAGGGCTTCCGCAAGGGAGACGGCTGGAAGAGTGGCTGCAGGAGCGATTGCCAAGAAGATCCTTGTTCAGGATGGGATCAGAATCCTTGCCTATACCGTGGAGCTCGGAGGGATTCAAGCCGAAAAGATCGAAGATGAGGAGATCGAAAAGAATTTTTTTCGATGCCCGGATAAAGATGCAGCCCAAGCCATGGAGAAGAGGATCGAGGAAGTGAAACTTCAAGGGGATACCCTTGGAGGCATCCTGGAAATGGTCATCAGGGGTTGCCCTGCAGGATTAGGGGAGCCTGTCTTTGATAAGCTGGAGGCAGACCTGGCCAAAGGGTTGATGAGCATTGGAGGGATACGAGGCGTGGAAGTGGGAGCTGGATTTAAGGTGGCACGAATGCTTGGGTCTGAGTGCAATGATCCTCTGGGGCCAGAGGGATTCGAAAAAAATGATTCCGGCGGGATCTTGGGAGGGATCTCCATCGGGTCCGATATCCTGATCCGAGTGGCGGTGAAGCCCATTCCCTCCATCTCGATGGAGCAGAAGACAGTGGATCAGTCGATGAGACCAGTCGTCCTTCAGATCGAGGGACGGCATGATGTCTCTGCCATCCCCCGGATGATCCCGGTCTGTGAGGCCATGGCAGCCCTGGTTCTGGTCGACCATCTCCTTCGGCAGAAAGCGATTGGAAGACGATGACAACTGAAATGAATAGAACGGTCGCTTATCTCGGACCACCGTGCACTTACACCCATTTGGCCTGTCTCGAGCGTTTCGGAAGCTCCATCCAGAGTTTTCCAATGGAGAGCATTCAGGACGTCTTTGAAGCCGTGGAGAGGAGGGAGGTGGACTGTGGTGTCGTTCCCGTGGAGAATTCGACTGAAGGATCAGTGAATCGAACCTTAGATCTCTTCATTGATTCAGAGTTGAAGATCTGTGGCGAGATCATGATTCGGATTTCTCACAGCCTTCTCTCCCAAAACAGGAAGCGTGAAGCCATCCATAAGATCTATTCTCACCCACAAGCCTTGGAGCAGTGCAGAAAGTGGTTAAGGGAGAATTTCCCATGCATTGATGTGGTTGAAACATCGAGTACGGCAAAAGCCGCTCAGATGGCTTCGGAAGATCCGGAATCAGCAGCCATCGCAAGCTCCTTAGCCGCTCATTTCTATCGCCTGGAAGTGATCGAATGGCGGATTGAGGATTATCTCCATAACTACACGCGCTTTTGGATACTCGGCCAGCAGATCGCTGGGAGAACGGGGAATGATAAGACCTCCATTTTCTTTTCCATTCCTCATATCCCTGGCTCTCTCCATGATGTGCTCAAACTTTTTTCAAATAAGTCCATCAACTTGACGAAGATTGAGTCCCGACCTGTTAAAAATAAACCGTGGGAATATATTTTCTTTTTAGATTTTGAAGGGCATGTGATGGACGCTCTGATCCAGGAAACCCTGGATCAGATGAAAGAGACCCTCATTTTTATGAAAGTTCTTGGTTCTTATCCCAGGAACTCCTGAGAGGGAAGCAGGGCGGAGATTGAAGACGGTGAAATCAGAAATCACAGGGATGGGTGAGCGGTTTAAAGAGGCGCGGATCCGCCTCAAGGATATCCTAACAATAATGGATGTGACTCTCGAGGATCAATTATGGGGTCAGGAGAGCCTCTTTCCTTATGAGGTCTTTGAAGGACTCAATGAATTAATTACCAGGACGGTCCATGGGACAAGGATAGAGCGTTTCAAGCCCAGAACGAACGATCAACCTTTTCATACCCTTGAGATCCATACGGAAGAGGGAGAAGCCCTCGGCTACCTCAATATGATTTATCTCAGAAAACCGATCCCGTGTTATTACCTGGTCTATGTGGAAGTCCTGTCTTCCTTTCGTGGTCGAGGACTGGGCAATAAAATCCTCGCGGCCTTCAAGGAGTTTGTGGAAGATCAAGAGGCCGTTGGACTTCTGGATAACATCATTCCGACCCATGAACCCACCTATGATATTTATACAAAACTCGGCTGGGAGGATATCGAAGAACTGACCGCTGAAAGTCTGGTCAATGGGGAGAGGCACTACATGGTCTTCATCCCAGCTTCCATGAAATCCCTCGACCTGAGAGGCAGGCTGATCAAACTCTTGTTCAAAGTGAAGAAGAAGAGGCCGATCATTGACATGCATGATAACGAATCCATGGTCAAACGGACCATCTCAGAAATCCGATCGGTGTATGAAGCCTTGGAGCACCTCTTTGATATAGAACTCTCAATGGGAACTTCGACCCCGTTCATGTGTTTCCTGTTTACCAAGTTTGTGACGAAAGTGCTTGGTTTCAGAAGACGGATCGCCATGCTCCTCGGCTATACAGGCGGAGAGTCTCTTGAACAGATCGCCATCTCAGAACAGATCAAGTCCCTTCCCATTCAGCCTTATTCCCTGTGGAGCTCGAAGGAGGGGGAGGCTGAAATATGGGGGGAGGAAGGTTTCATTAGGAATCTGCCTGCGGAGCTGAAAAGGAATCCTACTCTTTTTATCGAGAATCTTAACCTTTACCGGCGGCCCTATCTCACTCCATGGTTAAGAAAAAAGGGAGAAACAAAATCACTTGACTTGAAAATCGCTGATATTCTTGAACTGGGATTCGATCCCACGAGGTTAAGGGAGTTTAAACATGAGGGGGCAGTGTATATTTTTGAGAGATCAACTCCTCTCTTCCTTCCCTCTATCGAAAAAAGGAGAAGTTTCTTACCTAAGATCGCCAAACAAATTTCAGGGATCCATTTCCGGAATGCATCCATTCAGATCAATCCATCCCTTGCTGTCTTCAGGGACAAAGGGAATATTTATATTCTCCGCAGAAAATTGGAAGGCATCCACTTGGAGGAAGCCCTGGACCAGTTGAGGACCTCATCCCATTTGAAGGAGATGAATCGTGCAGGCGGGATCGAACAAATAATCATCCAGACGATCAAGGAGATTAAAAAAGAATTAATGAAAAGATTTGGATCAAGTTTCTTTGAAGAGATCGAGGAGTTAACCTTTTTTGTTCCATGGAATCTGGAAACCAATATGCCGAGGGTCACCGTAGATACGGTAGGCGTCTACCTCGATACCCTCTGGATTGCCTGACGAACAAACAGAAATATTTCTTGACAAGCCATCCGGAATCCGTTACAAAGAACGTCACTTGATAAGGAATCCTAAACATGAAAGGTTTATTTGATTTTGAAATGAATGGTTGGTGGTGCTGGGAGAAAATAGAGGCGGGAGTTTGCCCGGTGCCGCAATAACCATTTGAATCAACAGGTAAGGCCATGGGTAACTTCCAAAGTTTCCCATGGCCTTTTTTATTTCTGACTGCCCAGCAGGGATAATTTTAAAAGGCTATGGATCTTCTCCATAGCCTTTTTTGTTGTGAGAAGCAAGAATACAAATTCAATGACGAAAGGAGAGAAAAATGATTAAAGAAGCTATTGGAAAATTGGTTTTGAAGAGAGACCTGATGGAGGAAGAGATGCAGCAGGTGATGGAGGAGGTCACCACAGGAGGCGCCTCTGCTGAGCAGATCGCTACATTCATCACCGCCTTAAGGATGAAAGGGGAGACGGCAGAGGAGATCACAGCAGCGGCAAAGGTGATTCGGAAAAAAGTCCCTATGATTCATGCCGGTGACGATGTCGTCAGCTTGGACCGAGAAGAGATCACCATGGAAAGGGAGACAATTCAAAGGACGGCAGGAGCATTGGCCGAAGGGACAAACATCTTCAATATCTCGACCGCAACAGCCCTTGTCGTCGCGGGTGGAGGGCTGACGGTGGCCAAACACGTGAGAAAATCCCTTTTAGAACTCTGTGGATGTGCCGATGTGATTGAGGCATTGGGGGTTAACCTTGATTTGACACCGACTCAATTCGAAAGATGTCTCAAAGAGGTGGGGGTCTGTTTCATTCACGGGTTGTTGGTCCAAAATGGACTGAAGCATCTCCTCACAATCAGGGAAAAGGTTGGCATCCGTACCCTCTTCAACCTGTTGGATCCTCTAATCAACCCAGCAAGTGCAAAGATCCAGGTCATTGGTGTTTATGAGCCTAATCTAACAGAAAGGATGGCTATGGTCTTACAGAATCTTGGCGTTAGGAAAGGTCTTGTCATCCATGGAGAGGATACCCTCGATGAAATTAGTATCACCGGCAAGACGAAAGTGACAGAGTTTCAGGAAGGGGCGACGAAAACCTATTTCATCACCCCAGAGGATTTTGGGATGGAGAGAAAAAGGCTGGAGGAAATCCGGGGTGGGACAAAGAGGGAAAATGCAGCGATCATTCTTAATATCCTAAAAGGTCATCAGGGAGCAAAAAGGGATATCGTTGTTTTAAATGCAGCCGCCACCTTTATGATCGCCGGGAAGGCAAAGAATTTTCAGGAGGGTGTGGCGCTAGCCAACCACTCCATTGATTCAGGGGCGGCCTTCCGAAAATTGGAGGAGTTGATTGCATTTACTCATGGGGAGCAAAGGTATTTAAGAAATGAATATCAAGTAGAAATGGATCACGATAATCGAAGCCATTTTCGAAAACTGGAATAGGAATCCAATGGATTCATTAAGGAGGGGTAAGGAATGATTTTCCCAACGCTATCCGATTTTAAGAGAATGGCCCAACAGGGGAACCTCATCCCTGTCTTCGAGGAAGTCCATTTTGACTGGGAGACACCCCTCTCAGCATTCCGGAAGATCGACGATGGGAGCTTCTCTTTTCTTTTCGAGAGCGTGGAGGGAGGGGAGAAATGGGGGCGGTACAGTTTCCTGGGTTCAGGCCCCTCTCTCCTCTTCCGAACGAAAGGGGAGGAATTCGAAATCCTTAGGAATGGGAAGGTTCTTCGAGGGGGAAAAGATAAGGATCCACTCCGTGCACTGGAGGGTCTCCTGCAGAATTACCATCCTGTTCTTCATGATTCCCTTCCACGGTTTTTCGGAGGAGCAGTGGGGTATGTCAATTATGATCTGGTCAGGTCTTTTGAGAAACTTCCGGAACGGCTCCCGCAGGACACAGGTCTTTATGACTGCTATTTCATGATCAACGATACCCTGCTTGTCTTTGACAATGTGAGGCAGAAGGTCAAGGTGATCTCCAATACCTACCTAAATGGCCAAAAACCTTTGGAGGAGATCTACCGGGAAGCTCAGGAGAAGATAGAAAACATCATTTTTAGGATCCAGAATCCAGCCCCCGCTTCTCCCATGCAAAAGCCTTTCTCTCCATCTCCTCTTGACTCAAACTTCAGCCGGGGAAATTTTATGAAAGGGGTGGAAAGGGCGAAGGAGTATATCAAAGCGGGGGATGTTATACAGGTGGTCCTCTCACAGAGGTTTTCAACCGAGATTCATTGCGATCCTTTCGACATCTATCGCGCCCTTCGAAGCATCAATCCTTCACCCTACCTCTTCTATTTAAAGATGGGCGATACCATCTTGCTGGGGGCTTCCCCTGAGGTCATGGTCCGTCTCGAAGGCAGAGAGATTGAGGTCCGACCACTCGCTGGCACGCGTCGGCGGGGGAAGAGCTCAGAGGAAGATCTGGCAATGGAGAAGGACCTCCTCTCAGATGAAAAGGAGAAGGCTGAGCACATCATGCTCGTTGATCTTGGAAGGAACGATGTGGGCCGTGTAGCTGAAATCGGCTCGGTTGAAGTCACGGAACTGATGGGGGTGGAACGCTACTCCCACGTCATGCACATCGTCTCCCACATCCGTGGCTCTCTATCATCGGACAGAAATGCCTTCGACGTCTTTCAGGCAACCTTTCCTGCTGGAACCGTCTCTGGTTCGCCTAAGATTCGGGCCATGGAGATCATTGAAGAACTGGAGCCCGTCCGGCGCGGGCCTTACGCCGGAGCAGTGGGATACTTCAGCTTCTCAGGGAATATGGATACCTGCATCACCATCCGTTCGATTCTCATCAAAGACGGCAAGGCATTCATTCAGGCGGGTGCGGGGATTGTGGCTGATTCCGACCCTGAGAAAGAATACGACGAGACACTGAACAAGGCGCAGGCCGTCTTCAAGGCCATTCAACTTGCTGAGGAGGGATTGAGATGATTCTAATTATCGATAATTATGACTCCTTTACTTATAACCTGGTTCAATACCTCGGTGAACTGGGATCAACATGCGTGGTCCATCGGAACGATCAGATCGATCTTCAGACCATCGAAGAGAAGAATCCGGACCATCTAGTTATCTCCCCTGGGCCTTGCACCCCAAGAGAAGCGGGCATCTCCGTACAGGCCATCCTTCGGATGGCAGGAGAGATTCCCATCCTCGGAGTCTGCCTGGGACATCAGTGTTTGGGAGCTGCCTTCGGAGGGGAGATCGTTCAGGCCAAACGCCTGATGCATGGGAAAGGTTCTCTCATCTTTCATGATGGAAAGACGATCTATAAAGACCTTCCTAATCCATTTCAAGCCATCCGTTACCACTCACTTCTCATTGAGCGGAAGAGCCTGCCAGATTGTCTGGAGATTTCTGCTGAGACAGAGGAGGGAGAGATCATGGGCGTGAGACACAAAGACTTTGCCATCGAAGGGGTTCAGTTTCACCCTGAGTCAATCATGACACAGGAGGGGAAAATCTTATTAAAAAATTTCTTGGAAATGGAGAATGGCCATGCTTAAAAGATTTATTCAGAAAGTCGTGGAGAAAAACCACTTGAGTGAAGCTGAGTCGGCTGAGGCCATGGAAATCATCATGAATGGAGAGGCATCTCCCTCACAAATTGGTTCTTTCCTTACTGCCTTGCGGATGAAAGGTGAGACCATTCAGGAGATCACTGGATTCGCTAAGGCAATGCGGGCCAGGGCTATACGAATTCGGGCCCGGAATGGAGCGCGCGTGGTCGATACTTGCGGGACCGGCGGGGACGGAAGGGGGACGTTCAACATTTCCACTGGGGTGGCCTTTGTGGCCGCTGGCGGGGGATGCACAGTGGCCAAGCACCATAACCGTTCCGTATCGAGCCAATGTGGAAGTGCCGATGTCCTTGAAGCCTTAGGGGTGAAATATGACCTCTGCCCGGAAAGGGCTGAAATATCCCTGCAGGAGTTTGGGTTAGCTTTCCTTTTTGCTCCTTTATTCCACCCGGCCACAAAGCATGCCCTTGTTCCACGCAGGGAAATCAGAATTCGCACGGTCTTCAATCTTCTTGGACCCCTGACCAACCCTGCTGGGGCTACGATTCATCTTTCAGGTCTCTACCGGAGAGATTTATTGCAACCGATCGCTGAGGTGTTGAGAAATTTGGGAAGCCAAGCAGCCTTTGTAGTTCATGGCGAAGACCAATGTGATGAGATCAGCATCACCGGAAAAACCACCGTTTGCGAGCTCAAGGGTGGGAAGATTAAAACCTATCAGATCGAGCCTGAAGGGGTGGGCTTAAGGAAGGCAAGGCTGGAAGAGATTCAGGGCGGGACACCTGAGAAAAATGCCGATATCCTGCTTCAGGTCTTGCAAGGAAAACCCGGCCCCCCGCTGGATGCTGTCCTTTTAAATACAGCAGCCGTTTTTGTGGGGGCGGGGAAGGTATCCAATCTTCGAGAGGGAGTTGAAGTGGCCAGGGAGTCGATTGACTCTGGCAGGGCAATAAAAAAGCTGAAGGACCTTATTCAATTTTCGAATTTGGAGGAGTAAATCATGTTTTTGGAAAAGATTGTAGCAATGAAGAAGGATGAGATTCAAGGAAGGAAATCCCATTCCAGGCAAAGAGAGATGGAAAAGATTATTTCTGATCTTCCTCCACAGAGGGACTTCATGGAAGCCATTTCTCAACATGCTCCGATGGCACTCATCGCTGAGATTAAGCAAGCTTCACCTTCTGCAGGGGTGATCAAGAAGGATGTAGATCCTTGCCGGATCGCCTGTGAATATCAGACAGGAGGGGCCTGCGCTATCTCTGTTCTTACAGAGGCCCATTTTTTTAAAGGGGATCTTTCCTACCTCTACATGATAAAGGAAGAAACCTCACTCCCCGTTCTTCAAAAGGACTTCATCCTTGATCCCTTTCAGATTTATGAAGGGAGGGTTTCAGGGGCTGATGCCATTCTTCTCATCGCCTCCATTCTGGATCGAGAACAGCTCAAAGAATTTGTGGATTTGACGCAAAAACTCCAGATGGTCCCTCTGGTTGAAATACACAATAAAGACGACCTGGAAAAAACTTCATCCCTCAATCTCCCTCTCGTCGGGATTAACAATCGTGACTTAAAAACGTTTAAGGTTGACCTCAGAACGACCCTTCGCCTGAAGCCAGAAATTCCTACAGGGATAAAAGTAATCAGTGAGAGTGGAATTAAGAGTTCTGAAGACGTGAGACTCCTGAGAGAGGCAGGTGTGGATGGTATTTTAGTGGGGGAGGTACTGATGCGAAGCCCGAATCCAGCCTCAAAAATAAAGGAGTTTCTGGAAATATGACTTGGATCAAAATCTGCGGAATCACCAACCTTGAAGATGGCAAAAAGGCCGCTTCCTTAGGAGTTGATGCCCTGGGCTTTATTTTTGCGCCCAGCCCGAGGAAGATTGATCCGATCCTGGCCCATGCGATCATTCGATATCTTCCGGCCTCGATCATTAAGGTGGGCGTTTTTGTTAATCAATCCATTTCCGAAGTTAAAAAGATAGCAGCCTATTGCGGATTGGATACCCTTCAATTTCATGGAGATGAGTCGCCAATGTATTGTAAAACATTTTTTCTCCCAGTCATCAAGGCCCTTCGCATGAAGAATTCAGAAAGCTTAAAGGAAGTTGAAAAATATCACCATGTGACCCTCCTACTGGATACCTACAGTCCTGTACAGGCAGGTGGAACGGGGAGCGTTTTCCCTTGGGAGATCGCGGGGAGATTAAAGGGAAAGAAAGATTTTGTTCTTTCAGGAGGTTTAACGCCATCCAATATTGGAAAAGCCATTCAAACCTTAAAGCCATGGGGAGTAGATGTTTGCTCAGGAGTGGAGGAATCTTCGGGAAAGAAGGATCTACTAAATATGAAGGATTTTATAAAAGAAGTCAGAAAAGCGGATGAGCAGGATCGATCAAACATTCAAACGATTAAAAAATAAGGGGCGGGTTGCATTCATCCCTTTCATCGTTGCAGGTGATCCGGATCTCGGCACAACCGAGGCCCTCCTCTACAAAATGGGCGAATGCGGAGTGGATATGATTGAACTGGGTGTCCCTGTCTCAGAGCCGGTTGCAGATGGCCCCTTCATTCGGGCTGCCCATCAGCGAGCCCTTCAAAAAGGAATTGATCTAAAAGAGATACTGCGTATGGCAGAGAGCGTAAGGGACAAGATTCCACCTCTGATTCTGATGACCTACTTAACCCCCGTTTTAGAATATGGCCTAAGAAATTTTGCTGAGAATTGTAAAGAGAAAGGCATAGACGGAGTGATCATTCCCGATTTACCCACTGAAGAAGCGGGGGTATGGATCAGGGAAGCCCGAAAAATGAAATTAGATACTATTTTTCTTATCACTCCTACCAGCTCATCATATTGGTTAAGGATAGCAAGCAGATATAGCCGTGGGTTCATCTATTATGCCTCTGTCACAGGTTTAACCGGGATGAGGGAGAGATTGCCGATGGATCTGGAATTGGCTGTCAAGCGAATAAAGAAACAGAGTCCAAAGCCAGTGGCCGTCGGCTTCGGCATTTCCAATCCCGAGCAGGCAAAAGAGGTCAGTCGCTTTGCTGATGGGGTGATTGTGGGCAGTGCGATCGTAAGAATAATAGAGGAGTATCTTAATCATCCCGATTTGATCGCAAAAGTAGGAGAGTTTGTCTCAAGCATAAACAAATCCTTAAAATCATAAAAGGTTTCATCAAGCCTCCCCAAAAATCTCATACGAAGGTCTCTTACTCAAAGCTTGACATTGGACAGGGGAATTGGGTATCTCTAAGGCATCGGCAGTATTCAATCGTTACCTTAGAGGAGAAATAATGGAACTTGTTCGTAAGATTTCTGAGATGCAGGGAATATCGGATCGGCTGAGGAGGGAAGGAAAGAGAATTGGGTTTGTCCCGACCATGGGTTATCTCCATGAGGGACATATCTCTTTGGTCAGAAAGGCAAAAGGGTTATCTGATTCTGTCGTGGTCTCCATCTTCGTCAATCCCACTCAATTTGGGCCGGGAGAAGATTACGAACGATACCCTCGTAATGAAGAAAGAGATCGGGCATTGCTTGAAGCGGCAGGCGCTGACTTCCTTTTTATCCCTGAAGTGATTGATATGTATCCCTCAGGATATGAGACCTTTGTCGAGGTGACAGGAGTTTCAAAAGGGCTTTGTGGTGATTTCAGGCCGTGGCATTTCAAGGGTGTTACTACCATTGTGGCCAAGCTTTTTAATATGGTCAAACCTCATCTCGCTGTTTTTGGAGAAAAGGATTACCAGCAACTTCTTGTCATTAAACGAATGGTTGAAAATCTGAATTTCGATATTGAAATCATCCCAGGAGTTACCGTCAGAGAAGAGGACGGCATTGCGATGAGTTCAAGGAATGCTTATCTTTCCGCTTCAGAGAGGAAAAAAGCGAATATTCTTAATCAATCTCTGGAAAAAGGAAAACATTTATTTGAATCAGGAGAAAGAAAGGTTTCCGCTATTCTTAAAGCTGTTCGGGAGAATATTGAATCTGTGGAGGGGATTAAGGTTCAATATGTGGAAATCAGGGACGCTGAGACCCTTGAGAAAATCGAAGAAATCAGAAGGCCAGCGGTGATTGCTTTGGCTGCCATCGTTGGACCTGTCCGGCTTATCGATAATATGGTCATCGGGGTCAAAAGGTAAAAGTTATTAACAATCTCAAAATAGTAACGACATCGATTTGTAAAATCCCTCCTAACCTCCCTTTGCCTAAGGGAGGAATAACCCCTCTTTGGAAAAGAGGGGGAAGGGGAGATTTTCAAATGGTTATGTCAATTCAATCATGTCAATAAAAGGAAATGGAAG
>Ga0299915_10001187_pt1 | contig 19227 bp, 17 predicted proteins | sample RVTome_13_FD_200263 | JGI IMG/M metagenome (GOLD analysis project Ga0299915, IMG submission 200263) | Soil microbial communities from uranium-contaminated site in the Upper Colorado River Basin, Wyoming, United States - RVT92D227 (version 2) ... | reverse complement strand
AGTACATATAATTTAGGCACTACATAAATGTATCGTAATTTATATATTTATATGATGTGAGTTAATTAGATTAATAATAGAATGTAGTGTCAAATTTAATATACTATTATTAGTTAGAAGGTGTATAAGTAGATGGTCTCACTCATCATTAGCATTAGCATTATGGCATAGCATTAGACTGGCATAACAAAAAATTATTAATATTACATTTTGTCTTATCCTATGTTAATATTAAATATTGGGTTTAATGGTATTTTGTCATTACCCTATGTTGATGTTGAATCATTTTCCTATAGAGCAGATGTGAACGGACTGGGAAAAAACCAATAAAAAAAACGGTTTAATATGCCGATAGCATTTCTTGTTTTTTAGCATTGGAATCAGAATAAAACAAATTGTTGTTTTTATACTATTTATTTTTAATTTTGTTGCATATATTTTTCATAAGATTTAAATAAAGATAATTTATTCAATATTTTAAGATATGAATTATTTTTTTAGGGAGGTGAAAAAAAGATTTTTTAATGCTTATAAATTGATAAATGAAAATTTTTATTGTAAATAAAAAAATATAAAGAACTATAATTAAAAAAGTAGAAATATGGCAAATATAAAAGGAGGAAAAAATATGAAAATGAGAAAGCAAATAGTATTTTTAATTTTTATATCAATGTTTGTTAGCGGGATAAGTGTTTTATCAAGTGCAGAGGAAGAATTAGTTCCAGATGTACCTCAAGTTCAAAGACAATTAGATTTTGATGGAGATATTAGCTATTTATATAACAACCCTGAGTGGATCCCAACAGGTGATACCTACTACTTGTTTGATCCATTACCAGGTAGCTACGGTGGCTACTGGGCAGATGCAGAGAAATCCCCAACAAATAATGAGGATGATCTTGCATGTTGGGCTGCAACAGCTTCAAATATGCTCGAATGGACAGGATGGGGTTTTACAGGTGGCATGGAAAATGGAAATGCAGATGATTTCTTTGCGTATTTTCAAGACCATACAACAGATAAAGGTAGTCTTATTGAATATGCTTTACAATGGTGGTTTACGGGTTATTTAAATGATCGTGGTGACTCGACAAATTGGTCATCTGAGGATGTAGAGGGTGGAGATTTCTGGTCTTCATCTTATACTTGGACAGATTATACTTTATGGCATTGGGATGCAAAAACAACACTACAAAAAATAGATGAATGGTTACACGCAGGATATGCAGTCGGAATAGCAATATATCCAATAACACCACCAGGCGGTCATGCGATCACTGTTTGGGGAATTGAATATGATACATCTTTTGATAAAACAGATCCAGATGAAGTTCATGACTACTACTTAGGTATTTATGTAACTGACTCGGATAATAATAAAAACATGGCTAATCCACCAGATGTCTTAAGCTATATTGAGGTAAACTATGATGATACAAACAATTATTGGTATTTTGGTGGATGGAGAATCGGTGGAGTTTCAGCATTAAAACCATTCCCTGGTGAAACAAGACCTGTTGCAGATGCAGGTGGATCATACATTGGAAATGAAGGAACAGCAGTAATTTTTGATGCATCTAGTTCAACCGATGATGACTCCCTTAAATACCGCTGGGATTTCAACAATGATACTACATGGGATACTACCTGGAGTACATCTTCTACAGCTTCTCATACATGGAATGATGATTATATGGGTATTGTTAAATTAGAGGTTTTCGATGGAAGAATGCGTGATATAGATACTACAACTGTAACAATAAATAATGTTGCACCTATTATTACTGCATATGATGATACTATCAATGAAAATGAATATGTATCACTTGTTGTAGATATAGATGATCCAAGTTCAGAAGATACTTTTGTTGCAGATATAGATTGGGATGATGGATCAACAGATACTTTTCCAGTTCTTGCTGGAATGACGATATTTTCTATAGATCATCAATACCTAGATGACAACCCAACAGGTACATCAACAGATGATTATACAGTAACTGTAACATTAGAAGATGATGATGGAGGCTCAGTTACCGACTCTGCCATAATAACAGTAGATAATGTAAATCCAATAATTTCAAGCATATCAATAAGTAATATTAATGAAAATGATATTGCTACATTATCTGGAACATTTACTGATTCTGGAACACTTGATTCTTTTGAGCTTTCAGTTGATTGGGGTGATTCAACATCATTAGATGTGTTCCCATACGCAGCTGGAACATCATCCTTTACAGAAACACATCTTTATCAGGATGATAATCCAACTGGAACACCATATGATGATTACATAATAACTCTTACCTTAACTGATGATGATACAGGTAGTGACATTGAAACAAAAACAATTACTGTAAATAACGTAGATCCAGTAGTTAGTATTGATATGGACCAGCCAAACCCACAATTCATTTTACCATTAGTTCATGAATTGGATTTCACAGGTAGCTATACAGATGTTGGAACAATGGATACACATACAATATATTGGGATTTCGGTGAGGGAGATACAGAAACTGGAACTTTAAACCCATCTCATACATACGATGCTCCAGGAGCATATACAGTAACTCTCACTGTTACAGATGATGACACAGGAGTCGGAACAGCTACTTACGAAGTTGAAGTAGGTGACGAATTTGGAGCATTACAAGACCTAGATGATTATATACAAGGTCTACCAGACAATGCATTTAAAGGAAATCCGGTTCAAAGGAAAAACGCTTTTCATCAAATGATTCTGGAAATAAATATTAAGCTTGTAGATATGGAATACAAAGGTGCAATACAGGATCTGAGAAATAATATAAGGGAAAAAGCAGATGGATTAATAGATGGAAAACTAAATAATGATTGGATAAAAACCCTTGAAGCACAGCAGCATATCTGTATGAAAATCGATGATTTAACTGACTATCTCGAACTAATAATGTAGAGGACAATATGATCTCCTCATCTTTTTTTTTATTTTTTATTTATAATGAAATCATTGCAAAAATCTACCTATTTTTAAATTTAATTTGGTTTTTTCCAAACATTTTCAACTACCTTAAATACTATAAAATACCTTTATATATATTGGGTGAAAAAAAAATGAAATTAAATACAATTTTAACAATAATTGTAAGTATAATTATATTAGCTTCTGTTGTTGTGATTTTAACAACTGATTTTGAAAACATCTCTGATGTAAATAAAGAAGATATAAATGAAGAAGAGAAAAAATCTAGTGATGGTTCACATATAAGTTTTGGTAATACTACTTCTTTTGATGAGGCTGTAAATGATTTTTCATTTGATTTTTTCAGAAAACTTTATGAAGATTCCAATAACAGTGGTAATATTTTTTATTCTCCATATAGTGTTTTTACAGCTCTAGCAATGACATATGAAGGCGCTCGTGGGGATACAGCTGATGAAATGGAACGTGTACTTAAGATTGATCAAGATAATGAATCATTTCATAAGTATATGAAAAATCTTTATGAATATCTCAATGAAAACTCAAATTATAATATTAGTACTGCTAATGCTTTATGGGTTAGTCAAAACTTCGATTTATTAGAAGAATACATCAATGTTATTCGCACTTATTATTATGGTGAGTCATCAGAGGTTGACTATTCATATCCAGAAAAAGCAGCATCTATTATTAATCAGTGGGTTGAAAATAAAACAAATAATTTAATAAAAAATCTAGTCCCTTCTGATGCTATTGACCCAGATTTAACTAAGTTGATACTTACAAATGCTATTTATTTCAAAGGAACATGGCAGATACAATTTGATGAAGAAAACACTACTGAAAGAGATTTTATAACAAACGATGATGATATTATTCAGGTTGAAACAATGAAATTAACAAATACAAAGGATAGATTTAATTATACTGAAACAGAGGAACTACAGATTTTAGAACTACCATATAATGGTAATGAAATATCAATGATTATTCTTCTCCCAAAGGATGGTATAGAGTTATCAGATGTTGTAAATTCTATGAATAAAAATGTTCTTTCAGGTTGGATTAACTCAATGAATGATACAGAGCTTGATATTTATTTACCGAAATTCAAATTTGAAACAAAATATAATCTAAATGAATATTTAAGAGGTCTTGGTATGGAAAAAGCATTTACTTATGAAGCAGATTTCTCAGGTATTAATGGAGAACCTACTCTTTGTATAAGTTCAGTTTTACATAAAGCATATATTGAGGTAAATGAGGAAGGAACAGAAGCTGCTGCAGCAACAGCTATTGTAATGATTTTAACATCAACTGATAGCGATGGAAATTCAAGGATTGTTTTTAATGTTGATCACCCGTTTCTGTTTCTAATTCAACATAAAGATACTGGTACAATTCTATTCATGGGAAAAGTAACTAACCCCTTGGGATAAAACTCTTTTTTTATATTAAAAAATTGTTTAAGAGAGGTTTTAACAATTTGTTGTTTTTATGCCTTGTTTTTTTTAATTTTGTTGCATAAAATATTTTTTTTTAAGGTAACATTTAAGTTCATTTATTATATATAATTTTTTAAATTTTGATGGAGGAAAAAAAATTATGGAAAAAAGTAATAGTAAAATTAAAAAGCTGGTGAAAAGTATTGGAATATGTAGTATTATTATTGCATTGATGTTACCCACTGTGATAGGTGGTGGACCAAATGGTCCTTGGGATTTCTGGTCAAATAGGCCACATGTTTTCAACACAAACACTGGAAATATTGGTATTGGAACTTCAACGCCTGAAGAAAAGCTCCATATTTCTGATGGAAATATAAGAGTTGATAATGGTGCTATTCAATTAGTTCATTCAAATGGATATAAGACTTTTATTAACTCAGTTTCATTAAACACGTTTATTACCGACTTAGCATCAGGGAGTATTGTTTTTTCGACTGGTACTAGTCCAGGTGCTGCTCAAAGTAGATTTTGTATTGCTAATAATGGCAATATTGGTATTGGAACCTTAAGCCCTGAGGAAAAACTCCATGTTTATGGAAATATAAGAGTTGATGGTAACGTGGGTATTGGTACAGAAACCCCATTAGGAAAATTGGATGTAGAGACAGATGATGATATTGCAATAATTGGTGTTACTTCTACGGGTACAGGTATCTATGGTTTTGCAGATGCTGATGGTACTGCTATTCATGCTCAAAATCCTGGTGGCGGTATAGCAATCTCAGGCTACAGTGATGGTGGATTAGCTGGATTATTTAATGGTGATGTCTATGTTAATGGTCACGTGGGAATTGGAATATTGCCATCATTAGGTAGGTTAGAAGTTAATGCAAATGATGATGTTGCAATAAGTGGTGGTACCTCTTCTGGCTCGGCAGGAGTGTATGGTTATGCAGGTGCTAATGGTGCGGCTGTCCATGGTCAAAACCCCAGTGGGGGTATTGGCGTATCTGGTTACAGTAATGGCGGATATGCGGGATATTTCAAAGGGGATACTTTAATAGATGGTGATTTAAATCTGACAGGCACAATCAAAGGAGCAATAATGACGAACATAAGAGAAGTAAGCAATGGTCCCGAGTATATGGTTTATTATAATGACTACACGCTATTTGTTAATGCTGAGGATGTAGCAATAAATATCATATTACCCCAAGCATCACAATTTGAGGGACGAATATTGGTTATTAAGAAGGTCGATAACACTATCAACCCCATGGTAATAACACCATACACGGGGGACTTGATAGATGGGTTTTCATCTTGGTCAACAGTGATGCCGTTTGAGGGAGTGACATTACAAAGTGACGGGGTCAGCCACTGGTACATAATAGGGGGATATTAATAATTAAAAAATCTCTTCTATTTTTTATTTTTTAGATTTTTATTAATTTCAACTCGTTAGCAACCAATAGGCAATATTCCCATTTTAATTACATCTTTTATAATAATATTGAAATGAATTCAGTATTAGCATTTTTATGCAGAGGAAGGGATTTGAATATGAGTTTAATATTAAAAAATAATGTTTTCTCATATTAATGTTAATAGTGGTCCCATCGGGATTCGAACCCAATTTTGGGACCATTTTATTCATGCTTTCTCCTGTTTAGCACTTTTATCATATTATTCCATTTTTCTCCTATCAGCCATCACAATACCTGTTAAAAATAGTATAACCGTATACGCTGACATAACACTTATACCACTCCATAAATCTGGTTTAAAGACAGTCAAATTAAATCCCTGACCTGGACCAAAACCACCTCCATTTCCAGTTCCTATAACATTAGTAATTAGATCTGCATTATGAGTTACAATAAACCAGGGATCTACTTCGGCAAGGATAAAAACAGCAGTTATAATTGGTAATATCATCATCAAAAGAAAGAAACCAATAAGTGTAGATGTTATTGTCTTTTTCATAATACTGCTAAAGAGAAAAACAATACTCACCACACTAGTGGAATAGAGTAATGCAAGTAAAAATGATTGAGCTATTTCTACAGAAATGCCCGATACTCCATATATAGAAGCTATCTCCATAATTGTAATTAGGTAATATAATGAAACAATCAGCCATGTTGCAATTACAGACGCAATGTACTTACCTGTGAAGATGCTCGATTTTCGTTGGGGCGTTGAGAATAAGAGCAAACCGGTTTTATTCTCAAATTCCCCCGAAATAGAATCCCCTGTAAATATTGCGCCAGAAAGTATTATCAAAAGATTAACAAACCCTAGATTACTAGCTGCAAAACCATTCGCAGTATCAGCATAATCCTGACCCAGAAGTGGAGGAACTATAAAAAAAATCAGAGGTATCAGAATTGCAAGAATCAATGTTATCAGAATTCTTTTTCTTTTAATATGTTTTAACATCTCAAATTTTATTGTAAGATACATATTTTTAAAATCATCTACACCTGAAATATAATGGTTAACATCCATTTTATACTACCCCTTTTTCATCATTCATAATTGACACATAAAAAGATTCTAAATCAGCTTTCTTAGTAGAAAATGAAACCACTTTTAACCCCTGCTCAGTCAATTTTGTAAGTATCGTATTGCTGGTTTCTGGTTTACCATCAAATTTTATTTTAAAAAAACCATTTTCTTTTTCAAAACTATTAATCTCCGATATATTTTCTATTTTTTTAATATCAACTTCAGTTAACTGATTTAAAAATTCAACCTCAATTGTATCAATTTTTATTCTATTCAGTATCTCCTCAATAGTTCCCTGTGTAACAACTTTACCAGCATCTAAAAAAATAATCCTGTCACATGTTTCTCTTACCTCATTTAGCAGATGTGAACTTAAAAAAATAGTTACTCCTTTATTTTTAAACTGTTTTAACATATCTCTAACGTCTTTTATCCCTCTAGGGTCAAGACCAATAACAGGTTCATCAAGAATCAATATATCAGGACTATGCAATATCGCTTTGGCTATTGCTAATCTTCTCTGCATTCCAGTGCTAAATGAACCTATCTTTTTATGTTCCCACTCTGATAATTTAACTATTTTCAAAACTTCTTTAATTTTTTGATTTATTTCATTTTTATTCAGCCTATGGATTTTCCCAAAATATGTTAACATCTCATGAGGAGTAAGATAATCATAGATCCCTGGAACCTCTATTAATGATCCAACTGATAAAAGCGCTTTTGTAGGATTTTTATTAACATCGATATTATTGATATAAGCGTGTCCTGATGCAGGGGTGAGTAAATTTGTCAGTAACTTTATTGTAGTTGTTTTTCCAGCACCATTCGGGCCAACAAAACCTAATATTTCTCCCTTTTTTACATTAAATGAAACATTATCGAGAGCTTTAAAACCATTAAACATTTTTGTAAGATTTTTAACTTCAATTATGTTGATATTACCAATTTTTTCTATTTCAGCTTTTTCTTTTTGAAATGTAAAATTTCCTTTTGTATTGCAATTAGGACATAATACAATAATGGTTTCTCCTGGATTTCCTTGAATGATTATATGAGTTTTACATTTGGGACATACAACAGTTTTTGATATCATATATAGCTTCCACCTTTTTTAGATCAATTTTCCTGGATTTCAACATTCATATTTCTTCCAAATTTGAACGGCATCTCTGTAGTACTTTAATAGTTTACTATCTCTTATATAATAATTCATAGATCCTAAAAGAAACTCTTTTTTTCTTTTTATCATAGTTTGATTAGTTGCTATAAAATTGAAATCAGTCTGATTTTTCATCATCGTATATTTATCAATAAAAATAGGTTCAATGTTGGGTTATAAAAAATTGTGATTTTCTCCTGTTGAGTATTTAAATAGGTGTCGGGGGCGGGATTTGAGCCCGCGACCTCCTGATATCTTAGCGCCAAAAGATAAGCACTATTTTTTCGAACCCTTTTCAGCTTCGCTTATGAGTCAGGCGCTCTAACCAAGCTGAGCCACCCCGACAATAGGTTTTTAATAGCCGTATAAAACAATCATTATAAAAATTTTCTAAACAAAATCCTCACTAATCATCAAATATTTCTTATTTCTCATAAAAATTGTTTTAATTTTTTCTTTTTTTGCTCTTTTTTTAAGTTCTTTATCATTTGAAAAAACTATACCATTTAGTTTTTTTGCAATATTTAACACTGCATTATCTGCATTCTCAGATTTATCAGTAACTATTTTGTAATTCTCAATTAGCTTGAGAGCAGGTTTTGCATATTGTTTCTTTTTTCCTTTTCCTTTTTCACATAAAAATTTAAGTTCTTCAACAATTTTAGATGGTACTACTATCTCATAATTACCTAAAAGTCTAACCAATTCTTGTTCTAAACTTATAGAATACTCAAAAAGCATTAAAATGGCACTACTATCGAATACGACTATTTTTGAGGTTGGATTTCCCCGTATCCTATCAAATGCCATCGACCGTCAATCCTTCTACTAATTGCTATTCTTTGACCTTCTTGTGCACAAACTGCAAGTTTGAGTTTGACTCCTACGATTTCACCATGAAACTCTTTTACAATCCCAACAGTTGTTGCAGTACCAATAGTAAGCATTAATGGTTCATTTGTTCTAATAGGATCAACGTTTTTTTCGTCAACTGTTCCAACAGCCCGCTTCAGTAAATTAATGGAAAGATTAAAATTATCTTTAACTGGGGGTAACTTGCCAGGTATACCAACGACTTTCCCAGCATATGAATCTGATTTAGTACGAGCTGGATCAAGATGAGTACCTATTGCAATAAGACCACCAGGTTTTGCTTCAGAAACAGATTTACCTCCTGTAATCAAAGATTCAACTTTAGTAATAATAGGTTCAATTTTTGCTCTACCCTCAACTTCTATGTTACGACCTGGGCATATCTCAATTTCATCGCCTTTATGAAGAATACCTTGTAGGAGTGAACCACCTATAACACCGCCACGAAGATCATTTGGTCTGGTACCAGGTTTATTTATATCAAAACTGCGAGCTGTATACATCAAAGGTGGCTTGTCTTTATCATGAACCGGTGTCGGTATTGTTTTTTCTAATGCTTGAATTAAAACATCGATGTTTATATCCTGATGAGCACTAACAGGTATAATGGGTGCGTTCTCGGCAATTGTTCCTTTAACAAATTTTAAAATTTGTTCATAGTTTTTAATAGCATTATTTTCTGTTACAAGATCTATTTTATTTTGAATAATAACAATATTTTTGATACCTGCAATATCTAAAGCAGTTAAATGTTCACGAGTCTGAGGTTGAGGACATGGTTCGTTTGCAGCAATAACAAGAATTGCGCCATCCATAATTGCGGCACCTGATAACATTATAGCCATTAGAGTTTCATGACCAGGGGCATCAACAAAAGAAACAACACGAAGTAATTCAGTAGGCCCCCCACACTCTGGACATTTATTAGTTGTACAATAGCATTTTGGTTCCTCACATTTTGAGCATTTATAAAAAGCTGCATCTGCATAACCAAGTTTTATACTAATACCACGTTTTAATTCCTCTGAATGTTCATCAGTCCATTTACCAGTTAAACGCTGGGTAAGAGTTGTTTTACCATGATCAACATGACCTATCATTCCTATATTTACTTCAGGTTGTTTTGGAAGACTCATTATTTATCCTCTTTTTTATCTTCCCCTTCTTTCTTATTTTCTATTTTTTCTTCTCCTGCTTTGGTCTCAGGTTTTAAAAGAGAATCTATAGGTTTAGAACTGTGTTTTGTTACTTTCATATTAATTTGAACAACATCTTGTCCTATAGTATTACCACGCATTGATTTCTTCTTTCTCATACCAGGTTCTATTTCATGAAATCCTTTACCATCACTTAAAAGAATTTTTCTACGTATCATACCTGGTAAATCTTTTCTCATTGCAAAACCATCTTTATCAGTACCACCAGTTATTTGTAATTTATAACCTGGAAGTGAAATAAAGATACCATCTACTTCATCACCAATTTTTTTACCAATTAAAGAGTTAGCATGATGCCCACTAACTGGTACCTGATATGATTTACCACTTTTTGTATCGTTTACTACTACTTTAAATTCGACCATACTACTTTCACCATTATTCACTCTTATTTTATTATTTTTTATATTTTATTTTCTCGGTAACAAAATTATATATTAATACTCTTTGTTTTACCAAGAATTAGATATTTTTATTTATCTAAATCTTTTTTTCTCCATATAATCATGCTATAAAAACATTACTATTTCAATAAATACAGAAATCAAGTTTTAGAACAAAGTTTTTAAATTTTGATTATTACTGTCTTTCCTAAAGACAAAATTTTTTAAAAAAATATATAAACTATACCTTTATTTTCAGGTACTACAAACATCTGGTAGTGTTTGGGGGAGAATAAAAAAATGTCAGAGTTTATCTGGACATGGACAAAAGGAAATACTAAGGTTTTCACAATGGATACTGATTTTGCTGAAAAAGCAATGAAGGAAGGAAACCTTGTAATAGGCATGAGAGCAACGCCTAGTATTTAAAAATTTAAAAAAGTAATTTCTTTAGAGGGGGATTTTACTTTTTTTAACCAAAGATTTTTAGATAAGTAGTGTATTAGCTCCCTGAATTATGGCTGATTTAGATTATAAAAACCTACTAAAAAAAGTTGTCGAAAGCACTAATAAAAAAGAATTAGCAGAAGATAGATTAAAAATTCCCAAAGCAGATATTTTTTATGAAGGAAATACTACAGTTATAAAAAATTTTGATAAAATTACAGATATTCTAAATCGTGATTCTAATGTTGTACTAAAATTTTTATTAGGTAGTCTTGGAACAGCTGGTGAACTTGTTGGTCCTAGAGCGGTCTTCCAAGGTAAAATTCCAACTAAAAATATCCATGATCGAATTAAAGACTATATTGATATGTTTGTTATATGCTCCGAGTGTAATCGTCCTGATACTCATCTTGTAAAACAAGGACGAGAACTGCTTATTCGCTGTGATGCTTGTGGTGCTTTTCGTTCTGTTAAATCTCGTAAGAAAAAAGTTGTAAGTCAACCCTCTGAAAGTCTTAAGGAAGGTATGACAATTGAGCTTACTATCAAAGACATTGGTAAAAAAGGTGATGGCATTGCATATCACGATAAGTATATTGTTTATGTAGCAGGTGCAGTTAAAGGAACATCTGTTAAAGTAAAGATTGAAAAAATATCTGGAACAGTTGCGTTTGGTCATATTGCTGAGGTGTAATTTTTTTAGAAGAAAATCTACATATACATCTGCATATACTCCTGTAAAAAAATAGCGAAATTTATTTATACTAAACGTCGTATTCGAGTATACGTTTGTCAGACAAATGATGTCTTTTGTCGTTTGTTGAACGTATAAAAGATGTTGTTTTGACATACGTAAAATGTCGCAAAGACATAAAAAAATATGTGAGGAGAATAGATGGACACGCAACGAATAACAATCAGACTGCCTCAGCACGATATACACTCTATCGATCTTTTTGTTAGAGCTGGGGAATTTGCTACTCGTTCTGAAGTTATTCGTCATGCTGTAAATGATTTTATTAAAAACTATGCCCAAAATATTATTGAAAAGGCAGACAAGATTAAAAAAGTGCAAGAATTGGAACTTGCAGTTGAGTCTATTGAACCTTACATGAAAAAATAATGGTCAAAATATGGAGGGATGGGATGCACCCCTTAACAGAAGGGCGCCTATGGGGATGGGCGTCCTTCCACTACCAGCAAAAAAATCTAGGAGGAATGAAAAGATGGGAGAAAATAAGGATATGACGGCTTTTGTAGCCGGAGCAATTAATAATAAAAAAGAAGAAGAAACAAAATTTAAATTTAATGACGCTGAATTGTTTGGCGCACCAAGAATCACAATAGTTGGATGTGGTGGTGCTGGTGGAAACACAATAACTCGATTAAAAAGGCTTGGAGTTACCGGAGCTAAAACCGTAGCTATTAACACAGATAAAATGGCTCTTAACCTTGTTGAAGCAGACTATAAAGTTTTACTTGGTGGTCGTTTAACACGTGGTCTTGGAGCAGGTGGTTTTCCGGAGGTTGGAGAACGCGCTGCCCGTGAAAGTACTCAGGAAATTGAAGAACTTATACAAGATTCAGATCTTGTGTTTATAACTGCTGGTATGGGTGGTGGAACAGGTACTGGTTCTGCACCAGTTGTCGCAGAAATAGCAAAAAAACATGGCGCAGTTGTAACTTGTATGGTCTCAACTCCATTTAATGTCGAGCGTGCTCGTCTTATAAAAGCAGATGAAGGACTTGACAAACTTAGAGTAAAAGCAGATAGCACCGTGGTTTTAGATAACAATAAACTTTTAGATTTTGTACCAAACTTACCAATAAATCAAGCATTCTCAGTTATGGACCAGATGATCTCTGAGACAGTAAAAGGAATATCTGAAACGATTACTTTGCCTTCTTTAATAAACCTTGACTATGCTGATATGAAAGCAATTATGGATCAGGGTGGATTATCTGTTATGCTTTGGGGTGAAGCAGAAGAAGATGCAGGTGTTAACACAATTGTTCAAGAAGCGCTTAATCATCCTTTATTAAACGTTGATTATAAAGGTGCAACTGGGGCATTAGTACATATAACTGGTGGACCAAACATGAGTCTAAAATACGTACAAGATGTTGCTAAGGCATTAACTGAGGATTTAGACTGCTACTCAAATGTTATACTTGGTGCACGTGTTTCACCTGATTTTGGAAATAAATGCCGTGTAATGGCAATTATGACTGGTGTACAATCACCAAATATATTAGGTCCAAAAAGTACACCTATGCTTGAAAGAACATCTATGAAACCCATGATAACAAAATCAAAAGTAGATATTGATTTTATCAGGTAAAAAAAATCAATTCTATTTCTTTTTTTAATTTATTATTTTTGTACCATTAAATTTTTGGTTAGTAATTGCTTTTTCAAGTTCATCTAAGTTTTTACCATTTAAAACAAATGTTAGAATTTTCCCTTTTTTTATAATTCCTAACGCAGGTCCATCAATTACCATGTTTTTACCAGCACGTTCCCATTTAGTGCCGTATTTGTTAATTAATTCATCAATGGTAATTTCATTATATTTTTTTGCATCTGAAAACTCATTTGGATCTTTATCATATACCCCATCTACATTTGTTGCAACTATAAATTTTGAAGCATGTGTTTTCTGAGCAAGCTCAGCACCTACCATATCTGTACTATGTCCTGGCGTTGTACCGCCCATGATAATTATTTCATCAGTCATTTTTTTTGCTTCATCGGTAGTAATTGGTATTTTTTTATTTGAATTATCCATAAGGTTTGTAAGTATCTCCGCGTTAATTCTTGTGATTTCTATTCCTATTTCATCTAATTTAATTTCATTTAATCCTATTGTTCTGCCTAGTTTTATGTATTTTCTAGCGGTTTTTCCACCTCCAACAATAAGATATATTTTGTATTTTTTTGACAATTTTTCAAAAAGTTTTTTTAGTTTTTTAAAATAAGGCTCATCTATATCTTCAGGAAAAAGCACTGATCCACCTATGGATATAACAATTGTTTGCATAGTTTATTTTGTATGCTTATTTTGTTTATTAGGATTTTTAAAAACAAAAAAAATAAGAATTATGCAACTTCTGGTCCTGATTGCCCTTTAATGGGTTTATTATCTCCCAGGCGAACCTGTGGTAGAGGTATCGGTGGAGGTAAAGCTAAGTCTTTTGCAATTCCTACAGCTTCTGGTACACATGCATGCATTATTGCTGTATGCAATTGACTTGCTACTTCATCAGGTATCTTTCGTTTATCACTCCATTCTTTGGATATGGCTTTTGCATCATTGTTTTCATATGTCAGTTGACCTTCTATTTTTATTACACCTACTGAGCCGTAGCTTGCAGTGTATTGAAAATCAACAGATGTTTCATCATCTTTTATGTAGGTTATACGTGTAAAAGAACTGTTATGATCTATTCTTATTTGTGTTGGTCTTTCATCAAGATTTGTATATCTTCTTGCCTCAATGGTCTTTAAGTTGATATTTTTTATTTTCATAATTAACTCTAGTAAAAGAATTTCATGTTTTTACATGTTTCGTTTATTTGGTTAATTTATTAAAAAATACTTTGTCCATAAGTAACAACTAAAAATATTAATAATTTTTTAGATTGTGAGCTTTACATATAAATCTCTTCATTTATGTGATAAGTCCGTTTTTTAGAAAAATACATAAATAACTAAAATATGACCGTGCCGGGGAGTTTATGATAAAGAGAATAATTACACTTTTAATTGCTATTGTGATGATTACATCTGGTTGTATTATATTAGCACAAGGTCAAGAATTAGATGTAAATATAACATCTGAAGATTCTTCAATTTCTATTATTGAAAGTATACCATTTGAAGCTGTATCTGGTGATTTTTTAGAATTCTGGATTCAAGACGGAGCAACAGATATCAGTGTTAGTATAGATGGTGTGCCTATAGAATTTGAATCGATTGGAAGTAATAAATATTCAAGTAATGTATCTTTATTTAATGAGACGGATGAAGATATTTTGAATACTATTGTAGCATATAAAATTAACAAAGACTCTAGTGAATTTGAAAAAAAAATATTGTATAATCTTTCTATATTAAAAATTACGTTTAATGGAAAAGAAATCTGTTACGATATGAATCTAAAATCTGGAAGTTCAATAAATATTGCTTTACAAAAAGAAACAGAAGGGCAAACAATTACTGTTGAAACTATTCCAAGTTGGATTTATATAATTTTTATCGTTTTTATTATCTTGTTAATAGTGTTATTTTTTATGCTTATAAAAAAACAAAAATCAGCAATTAAAAAAGAAGGTATTGGCGGATCTGAAGAATTTTTAGCCACTAAAAAAGTACTATTGATGGAAACACTAAAAGAAATCGAGAAGAGACATCGTAGTAAACAAATATCAGATGATACGTATCATAAACTTAAAGATGAATTTAAACAAGATGCAGTAGAAGCAATGAAAAATCTTGAAGATTTAAAAAAATAATTTAAAAATCAAATAGACTTTGCTGAATATTATCAGGTTTTTCTTCAGGTTTTTCTTCTTTTTTTTCTTCCTGTATATCTAATTTTTTAATTTCAGAGCTAGACATTATCTGCTTAAGTTTGCTACTATGGGTAGTACCTAGTAAAAATTCTACTTCATTTTCTGTTAAATCCAAATTTTTTTTCATATTAATTGCAAAAGAAGTATTATTTTTGAACATATAAACAAAATAAGAAAAAACATCTTCTTTATTTTTCTTATTTGAAAGATGGGTTTTCTTGCTTAGTTTTTTAATTATTATATCTTTTATATCAAAATCTATTTTACCTGTTTTTCTACCCCTAAGCCAAACAGGGAAATCATATTTATCATTAGGATAAGTATGGGTTTTTGCAATAGCAATACCGCAATTCATTATATCATATGCATAAGACCAGAGACAATAATCCTGACATTGAAAAGTTCTACCAAGGAATATATCTGCTTTTGATAATGCTTCAAAACCATTTACAAGATCATCTCTATCAAGGTATTCCTTTGGTAGGTTTTCATTAAACCATAATATCAAAAGATTTGGATCGATATCTAAATGACTAATGCTTTCACGTATTGAACTTAGATTCTTTGTTTTAAATACTTCACGCATAAAAGTAAAAATATCTTTTTCACGATCACGATAACCTAAAACATCAAGATTTGCTGAATCAATCAGTTTTCTATTCATTGAAACAGATTGTAAATCATTAACAGCTGAGCGGATATCTCCTTTTGATCTATCGGCAATAATCTGCAAGACTTTTTGATCAACATTTATACCTTCAGATAGGCAAATCCGTTTTAAAAGATTAAGAACCTGGTTTGGATAAGGATTATAAAAACGTATTAGTTTACAGATATTTTTTAAAACTTCACCAGTGCCTTTTATTAGACTATAATAGTCATTAACAATTAATATTATAGGTTGATTGGTAATCTGTATAGTATCAATTATTGCTTTTTTACCACCGCGATCACTTAGATCACTACTTGTATTGGATTCTTCAGCTCGCTCATATAAATTATCTGCTTCGTCAAGAATTATAAGTTTACGACCACCTGTTTTTGATGATATAAAAGTTCCATCATTAGAAAATGTTTCATTAATTGCTCCATATGTTGCAACAGTTTTTATTTTTTGAGCATTTCTTGCATCAGATGTATTTAACTCAATTGGTGTCCAACCAAAATCTTTTGCTAGAACAATAGCACTACTAGTTTTACCTATCCCGGGTTTACCAGATAAAATAACTGCTTTATTTTGGGGTTTACCATTTAACCAAGTATTAGCCCATTTTCTTAGTTCATTTACTGCTTTTTCATTTCCAACTATCTCGTTAAGAGATTTCGGTCGGTACTTCTCTGTCCAGTCCTCCATTTTTTCAAATTTAATATAATAAAAGGTATTATTTTAATATTTACCATTAAAAACTTGCATAACCTTTTTATCACAATGCTTTATTTCTCTATAAAAAATTGTGGGGATGGCCCAGCCTGGCACGGCGATGGATTGCTAATCCATTGGTCTTACGACCGCGGGAGTTCGAATCTCCCTCCTCACGTAAATTTACTAGCTATTTTAGCATAAAATAGAAATATTTGTAAAAAATTTAATTAAATATAAAGATAAACCCTATCATTTATTATATATCAACAAAAGATATTTAAGGATATATTAAATATTAATATATAATATATGAAAAAAATATTCGCATTATTAATCATTTTTATTGTTTTTTCTCCTGTTGCAATTCCTCAATATAATAGTGAAGGAAAAACTGATTTTTTTATTCAAAAAGAGTTTTTTGAGTCTAATACTTTCCGTAATAAAGAACAATATATAGTCATTATCCCTGATAGTGACCCTTTCTTTGGTATCATTGGTTCCAGTATTGCTTGTTGGTATGATATAGGAACCAATACAACAGGACTTCTACCGCTTATAATTCAGCATGATGGTAATTTAACCGAACAACAACAGTATTTTATTGATAAATATTCCAAATTAACTAATTATATGCAGCTTGTTCTAGGTAATCATTTGAATACCAACTATCCTGCTGTAGAGATTATTGGCTCTGCTGTAGAGGTTGCAAATACCTGTGCAATTAAATTTTTTACACAAGCATCGACGGTTTTAATCATTCCATATTACTCAGATAATGCATATCAACTTAGTCTTATAGCCGCACCTCTTGCAAGTTATCTTAATATTCCTATTATTATTTTTAATAACAGTAATCAAGGAGATATCCAATCAATCTGCACAAGCTTGCATACAACTAGTGCTTATGTGATTGGAGATATTAATATTAGCCTTATGAATATAAATATAATTACACTCAAAAACATCGAAGAAATCGAGCACATGGTTTTAACTGTAATAAAAGAAGTATTTAGAGAGATAAATTATATAACTATTACCAATCCTTCAGATGTAATTCCTTGTTATCTAAAAGATATCCAGATAACAACTATCACTGATCGGGTTAAAAATTTACAAGTAACATTGTTTGGAAAAACAATGAATCTAAAAGGTAATGATACCGAAAAGTACACTATTCAGATTCCCGATGGGATAAATCATGTAATAATCGAAGGAATTCTCTGGAAAAAAAATAGAGATTTTCTTGATACGATAAATCCAATTGTTCCTCTTTTATTTATGAATCTTTATGATCCCCGAGGAAAAATTGTTGCCTATTCTAATAGTCTTGCTTATGATTATAGAAAAACTTATCTTGAAACCCTAACGTGCAATGCATCTGGTAATTATACACTTGTTATCCATGGATATAATGGAATACAAGGTGGCTATTTTATTCAACGTGGTTTATCCAACTTGAATACTGATATTATAATCACCACCTCTATCAAAAAACTTGAAAAACCACACCTTCCACTAATACCAAAACTATCTATAACTGCACCGTATTTAACTGCAGCCCATGGTGGTATTATTATTATAGATAGTCATGAACTGACAAACGATAATTATACAAAGATTGCGGCTGGATCAGGAACTGGACCTTGGTACAACGAATCCTTACAAAAATTTAACAACAATCAGGTTAACAAATCTGTCAATCAACTTAATGAGACGATAAAACTCCTAGATACTTTTGATTTACTCACCAAATACCTCTCAGGTCCCTCGTGGCTTGCCATTGTTGGAGATACCAACATGATTCCCATGTATTATTTTGGTCCTTCACAACAAAATTTAGCAGAAAAAGGACTACCATCAGATAATCTATATTCACTTCAGGAAAAACTATCTATTGGACGAATTGTAGGATGGAATTTACAAGATGCCTCATTGTTGATTGCAAAAACCTTATTCTATCAAACCATATGTGGTCAACCTAACAGTTTTGATCCCTGGTATACTCGCTTTAGTTTTATTTTTGGGGAAGGATTTGGAGAAACAGGAGGAATCTTCCATCAGATACCATATGCGAAGGAAATAAAAAAATATGGTTTTAATCCTCGGGTCTATGGTGATTTCAGGAATAGTAGACAAATTGCAGTACTCCTAAAAACATATATTAATGCTAATTATCTTGACATTGTCAGATTAGATTTTTTTTAGGTTAACTCCTGTAATCAGCACAACACCAATAAATTTTCATCTGCTTTTCTCCATCCATAAGAAGGTGGATGGGAT
>Ga0299915_10001186_pt1 | contig 19228 bp, 19 predicted proteins | sample RVTome_13_FD_200263 | JGI IMG/M metagenome (GOLD analysis project Ga0299915, IMG submission 200263) | Soil microbial communities from uranium-contaminated site in the Upper Colorado River Basin, Wyoming, United States - RVT92D227 (version 2) ... | reverse complement strand
GGGGATTGGCCAGATCTTCCAGGGGGGCATCGAAGAAAAGAGAGATGATGAGCAGGCCAAGCGTCACGGACAGGGAGCAGATCGTCAGAAGAATGATATAGTGGGGGAAGGTTTCTACTGTATCCTCGGGTGCCTTCTCTACAAGTGGAGAAGTCCCATCGACAATCTCCATCAGGCCATAGGTTTTGTTGGGATCCTTAACGAAGATTTTATCACTATCATTTTTTAACATAGTTTTCTCATCTCTTTTTAAGGTCGGACTTCGGAGCATCCCTTATTTAAACTCCGAACTCTGAACTCCGAACTCAAAACTTTCATTTCAGAGTGGTCCTGAAATTCCTCCATCTTTTCTGACCCTCCAGAAGTGGATAGCCATAAGGAGGCCGGTTAAAAAGGGAAGGACGACGCAATGAAGGACGTAAAAACGAAGCAGCGCCTCATGCCCTACCTCATCCGCCCCCAGCATGAAGTAACGAATATGTTTTCCTATAAAAGGTGTGTAACTCATGATGGTGGTTCCCACTGTGATCCCCCAGTAGGCCAGTTGGTCCCAGGGAAGAAGATAGCCGGTATAACTCAGGGCGAGCGTCAAGATAAGGAGACCCATCCCGAGCACCCAATTAAACTCCCGTGGCGGGCGATAGGATCGGGTATAAAAGACTCGGACCATATGGAGAAAAACGGTTACCACCATTCCGTGGGCAGTCCATCGATGGAGGTTTCTCAATATTTTGCCATTAAATACAAGAGCGAGGGCCTGCATATCGAAGTAGGCCCGTTCCAAAGAAGGGGTGTAAAGAAACATCAGCAAGATGCCGGTGATGGTGAGAATGAGAAAGAGGAGACAGGAGATCCCTCCGAGACAGAACGTATAAGAGATCCGGAGGCCATGGCGTTTCATCCTTGCAGGAAAGATGTGGAGAAAGAAGTTGTGAAACATTACCATGGATCGCTTTAAATCCGTATCCGGTATCCCCGTTCTGAAGATGGAGCGCCAGATAGCCGAATCGGCAATGCGTTGTAGGAGAAACTTTCTCACTTTAAATCACCCCATATGAATTCTTCCCATGAAAAGAGTCTGTGGGTTACGGTTAAGGCTACGAGACCCGTTTCGTCATTCGGGGACGGATACATAAAAAGAATTTTAGAGACGATCAACTTTGCCTTTTATTAACGATACGGGCATCCTTACCCTTGCCGTAAGACTTTTCTGACTAATAGAATTTGGATTCCCGATGGTATTCTTCCATGGTGATGGCACCGGTTGGGCAACGTTTGGCGCAAAGGCCGCACTGTATACAGCGGGCTTCATCCTTGATCATCGCCGTTGCCAGGTTTCGCTTTTCCACCTCTTCCCGCTCAACAGGGTAAAGGCTTTGAATCAATGTTGAAAGCTTTTCATCCTTTTCTATCTCATCCAGTCTTACCATCCGGAAACAGGTTTTGGGGCAAATATCGACACACCCACCGCAAAGGATGCACTTGGTCCGGTCAAAGATGGTGAATAGGTGGCACCGGAGACACCGTTTGGCTTCCTTGGCGGCAGCCTCCTTTGTGAAACCCAGCTCTACCTCCTCGTCAAAGGATTTCCTTTTCTGCGAAGGGAGAGTGTCCATCTTCTGCCGGGAAATCTTTTCCAATGACGGATCGATCTCAACTTCGGGAATTTGAGTAAAATAAGGAGGTTTCCTTTCCAATTCATCTCCATTAAGATACTGATGAATGGAAAAGGCGGCCTTTCTTCCATCAGCGATTACCCGGATGACATCTCTTGGGCCGGTGATAAAGTCTCCTCCGGCAAAGATGCCCGGGACATTCGTTTGAAATGTTTCAGGGTCAACAGCCAGGCGGTCCCAACGGGAGATTTCAAGACCGATCTCTTCTGGAAGAAAAGAGATATCCGGAGATTGGCTGACGGCTGGGATCAGCAAGTCGATATCGATGTTAAATTCGGACCCCTCGATGGGAACAGGTCTTCGCCTTCCATCTTTTTCTTGTTCACCCGGTCGGTTTCGAATGCACCGAACTCCTGAGACCGTTTTCCCATCGAGAGTGGAAACCTCGACAGGGGAGGTGAGATCATAGACTCGAATGCCTTCCTCTTCAACCTGTTCCAATTCCCTTGGGTCCACTGGCATCTCTTCTCTCGTCCTTCTGTAAAGGATGAAGGTCTCTTTCGCTCCCAGGCGGACAGAGGAACGTGCAGCGTCCATTGCTGTGTTTCCACCTCCGACGACGGCTACCCTTTCGCCTATCTTGATATCCTCTTTCAGATTAATCCTGCGCATAAAGGTCACTCCATGAATGACCCCATTCAGATTCTCGCCAGGGATTCCCAGCTTTTCAGCCTTGTGGGCACCAGCAGCAATATAAACAGCATCATAATCCCCTTTTAATTTTTCCAAATTCATATCTTTCCCTACCGGGGTTCCGGTAAGGAGGACGACCCCTAATTGCTCCACTTCTTCGATCGCCTTTTTCACCACCTCTCGAGGAAGCCGATACGGAGGGATGCCCACATTGAGCATTCCGCCCGGGATAGGGAAGGATTCATAGATCGTTACCTGATAACCCATTCTGGCAAGATCATTTGCCGCTGAAAGACCAGAAGGACCCGCACCGATGATGGCGATCTTTTTCCCCTTATGTAAAAACCGCTTCTCCTTCTGGATGGAAAAAGTTTGATGATCTGCAGAAGCTCGCTTCAAGGAACAGATCGAGATGGGTTGATCGATGAGGGTCCCCCTTCGACATTTTTCCTCGCAGGGATGGACACAGACCCGTCCCAGGATCGCCGGGAAGAGGTTGTCTTCCCGGTTTATTTCAAAGGCGCGGTTGTAATTCTCTTCGAGAATGGCGGAAATGTATTGGGGGGCACGGGTATGAACCGGGCAGGCGTTCTCACATCCGATATGTTCTTCAAACCAGCCGCAGTCCGGAATCCGGACATGGAAAAGACGCGAGGGATCGTGTTTCATGGCATTTTTAATTTAAACTTTTTAAGAAGATCGGAGATCCCTGATCTCAGGTGATTGAGCCGATTGAAATAGATCGTGGCAAGCTTCTTCATAATCTCCATCCCCATTTTGGGGTCTTTTCCCATGGCCCTGATCAACAGGTTGGCTGGAAGGATGAGCACCTTCGATGGTTTTAAAGAAGTAGCTGTAACATTATATTGGTAAGGTTCCATCAGGGAGGCCGTTCCGAAAACGGCGCCTTCTTTCTCAACCTTCGACGTCATAAAATCATTCTTCTCCTGTGCTTTAACGGTCAGATCCACTCCCCCCTCTATCAATACGTAGAGAGAGTCTGCCTTGTTGCCCTGGTTGAAGATCGTATGCCCTTCTGAAAATGATTCGACGTAAGCATAGGACAACAAAGTATGAAGTTGGGATTCTTCTAATGTTTTAAACAACTCCGTCTTTTTCAACCACTCTATGGAAACCATCTTACTCTCCTTAAAAAAAAAGTTCAAATGCAAATAGATAAGGCAACCTTTAAAAATGTCATTCCTGCGAAAGCAGGAATCCAGAAGCTTTTGAAATTACTGGACTCCCGCTTTCGCGGGAGTGACGAATTTGGGATTATTAGAGGGTCCCATAAGGTTGAGGTTGAGGTTGAGGTTGAGATTAAAATAATAAAGTCCAGGTTATAAATTCCTCAACCTTAGCCTTGACCTTGGTTTTACTCTTCGGTTATGGTGCTCCCCGGTTGATGTATTCCATAAGGTTCACCATTTCCCTGCCATCAATTTTTTGCCAGGGTATTTTAGCCTTATTCATCTTTTCGAACATCTCGGACCCATGATTCCACATGGTCTGGGCCATGAAGATGGGAGAGACCCGCCCCCTTAACCCTGACAAAGTTCCCGCTCTGCCTCCCTTGGTATGACAGAAGTTACACTGTTTCTTAATAAAGACCGTCTTCCCTTCATCAACACTGCCGGGGGGATCAAAGTACCGAGTGGCGAAGAGGTAGGCAACCATATCGGCCATCTCCTGGGCGGAGAGCACGGGTCGTTCGATCCCTTTCTCCTCCATCCCTTTCCACATTTCATGGGAGTGGTTCCACATCATCCCTGCAAACTGCCCGATGGTGGGAGGAAACTCTTTCTTCTTCGAGAGATCCAGCTTGCTTTCAGATTTGTGGCATTGAATGCACCCTTTTTGATTAAACAACTTCTCCCCTGAATTGGGATCGCCCGGGGAGAGATAGACCCTCTCGACATTGGCGTTAATGGACCGGAGAAAAGCGATCAGGTCCACCATCTCTTTCTCCTTAAATTGAACCCAGGAAAGGCCCTTCTTTTTGAGTTCTCTCTCCATCTGGGGGCCGTGATTCCACATCATTTGAGCCCATACAATGGGGTTCCCATACATCGCCCATCGGCTGAGGTCCTCTTTGACCCCTTCCTTGATCGTATGGCATTTCCCGCAACCCTTGGTCTCAACCAGCTTTCCACCTTTCTGTGGGGAACCGGGTTCATCCATATACCGGGTGAAATAGAGGAAAGCGAAAAGGTCCGCCATCTCTTTTCGTTCAATTTTCAAGTAAGGAATCTTTCTCGAAGATAATTTTCCCCACATCTCTGGTCCATGATTCCACATCAACGCTGCCAGTTCGGCCGGAGTTGTATAGTTCTCGGGAAGAGACCCAAGATCAGGCCCTCCTTTGCCTCCTTCTCCCCAAATGGCATGGCAGGCACTACACCTTTTGACTGTGAATACCTTCCATCCTTCCTTGACATCTCCTGGGAGCAGGTATTCTCTTTTTATTTCCGCACCTCGTACCTGATCCCAAAGAATAACCATTCCGGCAATGCTCAGAAGGGTGATCAAAGAGCAGATGAACGTTTTTCTCATGTTTTTTCCTTTCTCCTTCTTTCTTCTCAACCTTCAAGGAACAGAAGGTTCCAATGGGTTGCCCCCCTTTCATATTTTCTTTTTAGAAGTCCGCACAAATTCAAGGAGATCTGCCATTTCTCCTTTTTTAAATCGAGGCCAGGCGAGGTTTCTATCTCTCATGGCTTTTTCAATCTCAGTGCTATGGTTCCATATTCCGGCCATGATATCAATTGGGGTTGACCCTTTCTGGTATTTGGAGAGATCCACATGCATCAAAATCCCTCTTTTCCCTTCTTCCCCATGGCATTTAACACACCCCATCTCGGAGAAGAGCTTTTTCCCGGTGGCCGGGTTTCCTGGTTCGTCTATGAAGTGGAGAAAGTAGAGATAGGCGGTGAGATCCGCCATCTCCTTCGGTGTAAATTTGGGTATCCCGGTTTTCGTCTGAGACATTTTGGCCAGGACCACCGGGCCCTTATTCCACATGGTGGAGGCCACTTGCGTTAGACTTCGGTAGAAGTCCTTCGACTTTTTCATGAGGTCAATCCCGGCCGGAGAACTTTTTCCATTGGAGGCAGGATGGCATTCACCACACCCTTTCGACAGGAAGGTCCTTTTCCCTTCTCTCGGATTTCCAGGGGTGATATAGGCAATCTCTCTCGGCCCCTTTGCATTGGCCTTGATATACTCCAGAAGATCGATCATCTCATTGCCTTTGAATTCAGGCCATTTCATCCCGAGCTGGACCATACTGGCGACCATATCCGGGCCGTGGTTCCAGATCTCACGGCTTAAAAAGACAGGAGAGATGTTTTGCGGAAATTCGTCGAGACCGGATTCCCCCCTTTTTCCCTTTCCCGAAAGTGGGTGGCAGGAGGTGCACCCTTTTTCATTAAACAAATATCTCCCCCTTGTCACATCTCCTGCCTCATCAAAATATTTAAGGAAGTAGAGGTAGGCGGCAATATTATTGAGCTCTTCACCGGTGAGTTTGGGTTTTAAAATTCTGGCTTTCTCAATGCCGATGATCATCGACGGGGTATGATTCCAGAGCTTCGCAGCCAAATCGAGTTGAGAATCTCCCAGGTCGATCTTTCCGAGGTCAGGTCCACCCTTTCCTCCATCTCCTTTGAGCGCATGACACTTCACGCAACCCTTGTTGACAAACAGGCGGGCCCCTTTCGTCGGATCTTCAGGAAGAGGCTGGGCAAAGGTCAGGCTCGTTAGGAAGATAAAGGTGAGGGCCATTCCTGCGGAATAAAACTTTTTTCTATTTCCGACCATCTCGTCTCCTTTTGTCACTTCGCCATCCTTCCCTCAGAAGGCTGACAGAAAAGAGGGTATTCGCCTCTTACTCAACGCTAATTCCAGGAAGATAGGTCTTAATCCTTTCCTGAACCTCAGCCACGGACCTCTCCCTCCCCTCCCTTACTTCCCAGATGGAGACGATAGGGAAGAGTTTGGTAAAGATCATGTAGAGAAGAATAAAGAAGGAGATACAGCCAGCGAAGATGGACCATTCCACCCAGGTAGGAAAGTAGGGGATATCTTCATGGGGAAGTCTCGGATTGGTTAGGGTTGGGACGACGATCACATACCGCTCCAACCACATCCCGATGATGACGGAAATCGAAGCGATCAGTGTTCCCAACGGTGTTCTCGTTTTATTGAAACTGAGGAGGGGCAAGGGGATGACAAAGCAGAAAAGGAACATTCCCCAAAAATAAGGAGCAAACCTACCTGTGAATTTAATCCAGAAGATAGTCATGTGGATCGGTTCCCCTCCATAAAAGGTGGTCAGATATTCCGTGAAGGTAAAATAGAACCATAGGAGCGTCATGACTAAGAGGAGAATGCCCAGGTTGTTGAAATGAACCGGCCTCAAATAATCTTCCAGATGATAGACCTTCCGGATGAGGTTCATCGCCACAATCAGTGCTGCGATTCCGGAGAAGATAGCTCCTGCAACGAAATAGGGACCGAAGATGGCGCTGTGCCACATGGGTTGAATGGTCATGGCAAAGACGAATGAGACAACGGTATGGACGGAGACCGCTATGGGAATGACCAGGATGGCCATGACGGAAATCCCTTTTTCAAGCAAGTGGTGCTGTTTTTCCGTACCTTTCCATCCGATGGCGAGCAGCCGATAGAACCATTGGTATTTCCCTCCATGATCCCTGAGAAGAGCAATATCCGGAATCAGAGGGAGGTAGAGATAGATGGAACTGGCTGTGAGATAGATGCTGATGCTGAAGACATCCCACAGGAGAGGGGATTGGAAATGGGGATACCTGAGGATGTTGAACATTCGGTCCGGTCTTCCCAGGTCCATCAGAATATTCCCAACACCAAAGAAGAGAACGAGGACAGTGATCACTTCTGCAGACCGGGTGATCGACCTTCGCCATTCCGCTTTGGCGAGGCGGAGGATGGCTGAGATGAGCGTTCCCGCATGGCTGATCCCAATAAAGAAAACGAAGTTGGTGATATAAACTCCCCAGTAAATCGGCCGGGCCAACCCAGTGACTCCCAGTCCTTCCCTGTATTGATAAAAGTAAGCCCATGCCGCCCAGAAAATGACGCCAACGAGGATGATAAGCGTGAGGTAAAAAGTTCTACCTGTCCTCAGGATGGGTTCGAAGAGAATGGCATCCTCTTGAGATTTAAAGTTTCTCTGTTCCATCATATCCCCTCGGAGAGATAAATGACTTTCGGCTCAGTCCCTAGGTCCTCTAATAATTTAAAGGCCCTCCTCTCCCTGGAGAGTTTGGAGACCATGCTGAAGGGATCATTCATATCACCAAAAAACATGGCATTGCTCGGGCAGGCCTGGACACAGGCAGGTATGTAGTCTTCCGGAAGGAAGTCCCGGCCTCCTGCCTTTGCTTTCTCTCTTGCCTGGAGGAGACGGTGGTGGCAGAACGTACACTTCTCCACCACGCCTTTCGTCCTGATGGAGACATCGCGATTGAGCGATCCTTTCATCTCCTTAGGCCATTCGGGTTGATACCAGTTGAAATGGCGGACTGTGTAAGGACAGGCCGTTGTGCAATAACGGCAGCCGATGCAGCGATGATAGACCACTCCCACTAATCCCTCTTCATTCTGATAGGTTGCTCCCACCGGGCAGACTTTGATGCAGGGAGGATGTTCACAATGCATACAGGGCCTTGGAAGAAGTCTGGCTTTGATGTGGGGATATTCCCCCTCAATATAAGGAAGAATTTCGATCCAGTGCATGGATCGACCTATGGAAGATTCGGTTGGTCCGATCAACGCTATATTATTTTCGGCGTGGCAGGCCACCACACAGGCCTGGCATCCGGAACATCTGTCGAGATCGATGACCATTCCCCACTTATGCATTCTGAACCTCGTCTCTTAGTCTTATAGTCTTTTCGTTGCATTGTCTTATTGTCTGTTGACGATTCGACTATGAGACTACAGGACTATGTGACTTTATATACCTTGACACGGGTCGTTCCGCGGATTGGATATTTTGTTAATGGATCCATTTCATCCCCGGCTAAGAGCCGGTTTGGATTTTCACCCAGACCCGCTGTCCAGCGTCCTCCGGATCGATGCCCCAATCCCAGAGGAATATTGATGACCCGGGGCATGGTTCCCTTATAGAGTCTTGCCTTAACTTTCAATTTTCCGTGAGGAGATTCCACCCAAACCATTTCGCCATCGGAAATCCCCAGTTCTTTTCCCGTCTGAGGATTGATTTCAGCCCATGTGTTCCATCTTTCAAAAAGATGGAGTCCAAAAATTTCTTGGAGCCAGGGTTGATTAGCATTTTCCCCAACCCCCACAGACAGTGTTTTGAAGACATGCAGATGGAATGGATAATCTTTTTCATTCCCTGGTTTCTTCGTTTCTTCCCAATGAGGGAAGAGGGAGGTTTCGTCCCGGCTGGCCGGAGCGGGAACAGGTTGGATTCCCTTCAGGGTCTGGGCGTAGAATTCAAATTTTTTCGATGGAGTCTTAAAAATACGGTCCCATTCTCCAAAATCATAAATCGGGTCCCACCATCCCCCTTTCTCCTGAAGAGATTTCCAGAACTCCTCAAAGCTTTTATAGGAAGGGGCCCACCATCCTCCTTTCTGAAGAAGACGGGTCCAGGCCTCATCGAACTGGAGGCCAAAGATGTCGCCCCGTTTTGCATCAAAGACACCTTTGAGACCATGGATCATCACTTCTTTAAAATCCTTCCAAGGGAACGCTTTCTCGATCTCCCCTCCGAGGGACCTGGAGAGGCCGATGAGGACATCGCCAGTGGCCCGGGTCTGATAGAGAGGCTGGATGACGGGTTGCCGGATACCCAGAACCGGAAAGCCATTGTTCAAAAAGAGAGGGACGTCCTGCCATCTCTCCAAAGGGGTATGATCCGGGAGGATGAGGTCTGAAAATTGAGCAGAGTCATTCAGGGTAGGCGAGAAACTGACGATCAAAGGGATTTCGGAAAATGTTTTTAAAAAAAGGTCAGGGTCAGGATTTGAAAAGAGAGGGTTAGTGTCATAAAGAAATAGAACTTTTGGTTTATAGGGTTTCCCTGACAGCGTGTTTTTTGCGAAAAGGTAGGGTTGATGAACTGGCAGCGTTCTTTCTTCGTCAATTCTCTTTTGTGCATGTCCCCGTTGTGCAATGGCATCCTTTCTGAGGGAGGGGAGGGGTTGATACGGAATGGTTTTCGGTGTCAGAACTCCTCCAGAAGTTTCGATATTGCCTGTCAGCCCATTGAGGGCAGCAACAGCCATCTGATGAAAGGGGCGGTCCCGGTAACCGATGGCCAGGGAGGGCTGGTTGAGGGCAAACTCGCGGGCCAATCGAATGATGGTATCCACGGGAACACCGGTCTGTTTTGATACGAGATGGGGCTCATATTCGGCAAGGACAAACTCCTTGAAGCCAAGGTGTGACCGCCCCTGACCATCGGTCCAGTTTTCGAATCCGAACGTATGCCGTGAAATAAATTCTTTATGATAGAGGCCCTCCTTAACGATCATGTGGGCTACGCCAAGGGCCAAGATTCCCTCGGTGCCGGGCTGAATGGGAATCCATTCATCGGCCTTGATACCGGAAATGGAGAGACGGGGTTCGATCTGTACCAGTTTCCCTCTCTGACCTGCTCTACCCCTTCTGAAATGGCCATAGGCCTTCAATACCTGTACAGGAGACCAGAAAGATTCGAGCAGATCTGAACCGAAAGAGAGAATATATTGGGTATTTTCAAAGTCATATGCAGGGGTGGCATGGAGACCCTGGGTGAGATAAAACCCTTCAATCGGGGATCCTTCCCAGTCGAAATGTTCATCAATATAATTGGGAGAACCGAATGCCTCAAGAAATCGCTCCCAGAGGGATCGCATTAACCCCCTGTCCTTTCCTCCCAAGACGACAAGTTTATGTGTTTCACCATTTTTTTTAAGTTCCTTTAAAGATGTCGTGGCGATCTGGAGACCTTCCTCCCAGGAAATGGGTTGCCACTTGCCTTCCCCTCTTTTTCCAATCCTTTTCAGAGGAGTCCGGATGCGGTCCGGATCATAAAGGCCCTGAAGACCAGCAATTCCCTTAGGACAGAGTGTACCCCGATTGACAGGGTGGAGAGGATTCCCAGCGACATTGACCGCCCACCCGTCAATCACTCTGACCAGGGTTCCGCATCCTCCCATGCATTGACCGCAGATAGTGGGGACCCATTTTTCAGCCCCTGGCGAGTTGGGTTTCTCTATGGGAGGAAACTGGGACCATTTCCAGAAACCACCCCCAACGGCAATCGCTACTCCTGCTCCCCCTCCCATCTTCAAAAAGTCTCTGCGATTGAATTTCATCACATTCCCTATTTCAGATTTTTAAATCTGCAATTTGCAATCTGCAATTTGAAATCAGTGTCAGACGTGGCATGTTAAACAGTCATTGTTTGCCTTGGTTTTGGTATGGCAATCCATGCACCAGTTCATTGTCATTTTAACCCAGGGTTGTGTCGGAGGTTTTTTGCTCTGTCCGATATCTCCGTGACAGGTCTCGCAGGATATTTTCTCTAATACGGCATGGCGTAGATGTGAAAAAAAGACGTGGTCAGGTTGTTCATATATCCGCTTCCACGGTATTTCTTCCTTTTGCTTTTGAAACCGCATAATTTTTTCTTCCTCGGAGCTTTTTGTGAGAGGGTCTTTATGACATTCCAGGCAGGTGTTGAGGTCGGGCATCCCTGAAAAAGTTTGGGTTTTGAAGAAGCGATGGCACGCTTCGCATGCCAAACCTTGTTCCAGATGTTTTTTATGATTGAAAGAAATGGGTTGCTCGGTTTTGGAACCGATACTGAAGTGGATGAAGAGGGCGAGAGTCAGAATCCCAATCGCTAACCCGATAAGGAAGGATCTCAATGCTTACATCCCTTGGATCTCTGTTGGATTCCCCCCGAAAGTTCTTTTCTTTATAACACACTATATTTGAAATGCAACCCTATTTTCATCAATACAAAGAATTTTCCATTTGGAACTAAAAAGGAGTCTGACCTTGATCTTCAAAGACCGAATCGAAGCGAATCCCCATGGATGTTTTAAGAAGTTTTTACGGCCTTTACCTCTTTTTCATATTCTGAGTGACTGAATTTTCCGCTTGTGATGGGGATAGCCACTTTCATCATGAGCGTGAAGATGAGAAACCCAGTGGCCCAGATTCCAAACGAGACCATGAGTTCCGTTAAGTTAGGGATATATTCATAGATCTCGCCGAGGGGATCAGGAACGAATCCGGGGATGATAAAGCCAGGACCTTTCTCGATCCAAATCCCTGCGATGATAAAGAAACAACCCAGGTTGAGGGTGCTGAGATGATTCCTCGTGGTGGGAAGAAGAAAGATGAAGAAAGCCATGAAGTTCAAAACCATGGCAACCCAGATCCATGGGACAAGGAAATTATGGCCATGCAATCCTTCGTACAGATACTTAAAAGAGGCAATATGCATAGTATTGGAGTAATACTCTTTGAACATCTCTGAGGTAAGGAGGAAGAGGTTGAGAAACATGGCATAGGACATCAGTTGAGCGATCTTAAAGAGCGCCCTGTCCTCGATTTTGATATGGGTATATTCTCGTATGATCTGAAAAATGATGATGATGATCGCAGGCCCTGAACAAAAGGCGCTTGCCAAAAATCGGGGGGCAAGGATCGAAGCGTTCCAGAAGGGTCGCGCTGAAAGGCCATTATAGAGAAAAGCGGTGACCGTATGGATCCCGACTGCCCAAGGAATGGAAATGAGGATGAGCGGGACAATAAATTTCTTGTTGGGTTCTTTCCCATAATACATCATGACTAAAAGATAGATGGGAATGACGAGGTTCAGGAATAGATATCCGTTGAGGAAGATCACATCCCATGCAAGAAGAGAACTCGGGAAGTTCATCGAACCGATAAAGGGAAGCATATGCCAGAACCGGTCAAGCCTGCCAAGATCGACAAAAACAAAAAGGAGAGCCATGACAATGGAAGAGGCAGCAAAAAGTTCTCCGAGGACGACGATCTCTTTAATAGGGCCGAACTGGTAAATATAGGCTGGTACCACCAGGAGAACTGCTGCGGCAGCCACACCCACGAGGTAGGTAAAATTGGCGATATAAAGACCCCATGCCACCTGGTCCCGCATATTGGTCACAATGAGGCCTTCCTGGACCTGCTTCGTATAGAAGAAGAAACCTACCAGCATGATGCAGAGCAAGAAGGAACACCAGAGAAAGTATTCTTTCGAACCGGTGAATACCAAATTGAGTGTTTTACGGTAAAATCGCCATGTTTCCTGAACCATTCCCCACAAGGCCTGCATGAATCCCCCTAAGCTTCGAAAAAGTAGTAGAACTTGGGCTCTGTATGTAAATCTTCTTTAAGACGAAAGGTTCTCTTTCGTTCGATGATATATCGAATCTCACTGTTGGGGTCGAGAAGGTTTCCGAATTTCCTTGATCCGGTAGGACAGGCTTCCACGCAGGCGGGATACCTTCCCGATCTCACACGCTGAATGCAGAAAGTGCATTTGTCAACGACATTTTTCATCCTCGGCCGGTTGCCAAGATAGTGGACAGAGAGGTTCCAGCTTTCAGAAGGGACGTTGGGGTCTCTCCAGTTGAAAAGTCTTCCCCGGTAGGGACAGGCGGCAATGCAATATCTGCAACCGATGCACCAATTATAATCAACGACGACCAATCCATCCGGCTCTTTCCACGTGGCATGGACAGGACAGACCTTCACACAAGGAGGGTTCTCACAGTGCTGACACTGGACAGGCATATACATGAAGTCTTTCTCAGGGACATTGGCAGGATCATAATAATGCTCAGAATCCTCGAGATTGATGAGACTACCTTTCTTAAGCCGGATCACCCTGATCCATTGAGACTGGGGGTTAATTCGAGAGGAGTTGTTCTCCTCCACACATGCGTAAACGCATTTCCGGCAACCGATACATCGGGATAGATCGAGCCCATAACCCCATAACGTGTTCGGAATGGCTTCCTGAACGCTGACCCTGAAGTTCTTGTTATATTTCCGAAGGTATTTTTCCTCGAACCTGGTGACAAGGGCCCTTTTTTCATCAGGGGTCATCTCGAGAAAATGCTTCTGTAAAAAATCCTCTCTCTGCTCCTTGCTGCAGGAAGATAGGAGGGAAAGAGAGAGTCCCGATAGGGCAGCAAAGGAAAGGTTGTGGATGAATTCTCTCCTTGTGAAAGTTTTATTTCGCATTCCGTTTGTCCTTTGGTGTATAGGGTGGAGACTCGGGTTTGATCTGTTTGAATTTCGGCGAATGGGAATCATGACAATGGACGCAGAGAAGGTAAGTCCTTTTCCCGGAGCCTGTAAAATAGCCCGACCTTTTACCGTGGAGTCCTGCTTTCCAGTCTTTATAGACATTGCCGTGGCATTCGCCACAAAGCCGGTGGCTTTCGGTGAAATTGATCAGGTCTCCATTATAGAGTCGCAATTTATCCCGTTTCGTAGCATCGTGGCAATCAAGACACCACCGAAGGGTTTCGGCATGGTGAAGCCGGATTTGCGTATGCTCTGATAACGCCCTTTTTTTCTGGTTGAGTTCCATAGAAGCATGACAATTGCTGCAAGGAAAGATTCCCTCTGTGAAAGGAGGCGGAGGAACTGGGAATTCTTCGCGGGCTTCTTTGGCCAGGGCAGTTACAGAAATTCCCAATAAAAAAAAGATCATTAGAAAAATTCTTCGATCCATTTTTATTCCTTTTTTGAGCTTCTAACTTTCAAAAGAGTTTCGTTCAACGGCTACTGTCCATTCAGAGTAATATCAATGAGGATGAGATTTACCTTTTTTCAACGGGGTGTTGCTTAAATCGATTTAATGCTTCGACAAGCCCAGCATAAGCGGAAAACTCAAATGGGTTCAATATATCACCGTTCGCCCTGAGCCTGTCGAAGGGTAAACGGTTGGTTCGGGCAACAGCCTGACAAGACGTGACGAACCCACTCAGACCAAAAAAAATGGGAGATCTCGCTCCCCCAAAATTTTTTATAACAGCGTTTATTCTGAAATGCAAGAGGTTTTTATCCTTCCATCAAAAAAAGCGGGAAGATTTATTCCGCTCTGACTTGCAAACAGATATTCGGTGTGGTAATTTTTTCATGTGAGAATCGATATCCGATTGCTTCCATTTATTTCAGATCCTACCTCTCTTTCCCATCGTGCCGTCGTTGTCATCGATATTTTAAGGGCAACTTCTGTGATTGTCCATGCGATCTCCCAGGGAGCCATCGAAGTGATCCCGGTAGTCAGTGTGGATGAGGCTTTTCAGGAAGCAAAGACATTCCCCCAAGGGAGCATCCTCCTGGGAGGGGAGAGGGGAAGCAGGAAGATTGAGGGATTCGATCTGGGAAATTCACCCAGGGAATATATTGCTGAAAGAGTGAAAGGAAAAAGGCTGATTCTGACGACAACCAATGGGACGAAGGCTTTCCATTTGGTCTCCAGCGGAAGAGAGGTCATGGCAGGAAGTTTCTTTAATATCGGAGCTATTGTTCGTAGATGCCTTGATCAGGACCACGACCTCCTGATTTTTCCATCGGGAGATGGCGGAAGATTTTCACTCGAAGATACGGTTTGCGGGGGAATGATGATCGACCAGATCGTCAAAACAGGCAAACTTCCTATCGTTTTAACCGATGCCGCCCTATCCGCTCAAATTCTCTATCAGCGGTTTGCGAAGAACATCATTGAGGCTTTTCACCTTTCATACCATGGAAGAGACCTAATGAATAAGGGATTTGGAGATGACCTTGTTTACTGCGCTCAAATAGACATCACCGATATCGTCCCGAAGTTTCAGAATGGAGTGATCAGAATTGATTAGAAGGCAGAATGATAATCAGTCTTCTAACAATGGCTATATTGATTTATAAAATCCCTCCTAACCTCCCTTTGCCAAAGGGAGGGATAATGCCCCTCTTTGGCAAAGAGGGGAGAGGGGAGATTTCCAAAATGATGCCTGTACGATTATGAGCCTCATATTAAATTGAATCGGAGAGGAAACATGAGACATCCAGAGAGAAAGATCATTGACAAGGAGACGATTGAAGCTCTGCTAAAACATAAAGATGTTGGGAGAATCGCCACGATTAGCTCGAAGGGTTTTCCTGTGATCAAGCCTGTCAACTTTGTCTATTGGGATGGCAAGATTTATATTCACTCCTCAACAAAAGGAGAAAAAATCAGGGATATCCTCAGGGGAAGCCCTGTCTGCTTTGAGCTGGATGAACCGATCGCCTATGTTGTTGCCAAAGGGCGTGCGTGTTCAGCCAATTATTACTATCGAAGTCTGATCGTCAAGGGGACGGCTATCCTGTTGAAAGACAGGGAAAGAAAATTGAAGATTCTCGAAAAACTTATGGAGAAGTTTCAGCCTGAAGGTGGGTATGGAGCCATTCCACAGGAAGTGCTGAAGAAGACTGCCATCATCGAGATATCTATCAATGAAATAACAAGTAAAGAGAGATTGGGGTAACTATTTTGTACTTCTAATTTTCCCTGAATTCTCATTCTTCCCTTCTTTCCCCCCGATTTACCCTCTCCCTTGACGGGAGAGGGTAAGGGTGAGGGTGAAAAATTCATATGAAGACCTCCGTTTCGATTGTCAGGTGCCAGCAATATGATGAAAAAGAGGTTTTAAGTGCGCTCCGGCATTCCCTTGATCTCATCGGGGGAATCCATTCCTTTATAAAAAGAGGGAACCGTGTCCTTCTCAAACCCAATCTTCTTTATGGGAAGGCTCCGGAGAAGGCTGTGACGACACACCCCTCCATCATCAAAGGGATCATTCAAATGGTTAAGGAAGAGGGAGGATTCCCATCTCTTGGCGATAGCCCTGGATTAGGTAGCGCCTTAGGTGTTGCCGAGAAGTCCGGGATAAAAAAGGTCGCTGATGAGATGGATTGTCCAATCATTGAATTTAATAGGCCTGTTTCCCTTCCGGAGAAGAAAGGAAGACTTTTTAAAAATATCGAGATCGATCAGGCTATTTTCGAAGCTGATGTCATCATCAACCTCCCGAAGTGGAAAACTCATGCTCAGATGCTCTTGACTCTCGGAGTGAAGAATCTTTTTGGGTGCATTCCAGGGCGAAGGAAAGTTCTATGGCATCTAAAGGCAGGAGAAGATCAGAAGATCTTTGCTCAGGTTTTGGTGGATATCTATCAGATGATTCAACCCTCTCTTACTATTCTGGATGGGATCGTTGGAATGGAAGGGAACGGACCGGGCAGTGGTCATCCCATACCACTCGGACTAATATTGGCCAGCCAGGATCCACTCTATCTTGATCAAGTGGTCTGTGACCTTTTAGGAATTCCACGAAAGTCTCTTTTAACCAATCGGGTGGCCTTTGAGCAGGGGATGGGAATGGATAGAATGGTGACCGTGGGAGAACGACTGGAGGATGTGAAAATCCCGAATTTTAAACTCCCCAATCTTTCCCGAATTGACTGGTATCTGCCCGGCTTTATCAGAAAGGCTTTAAAAAATGGACTGAGCTCAAAGCCGGTTGTCAAAAAAGAGTTTTGTAAACAATGCCATCAATGTGTGGATATCTGTCCACCAGGGGCACTTAGAGGAAACGAGAAAGGGTTGACCTTTGACTACGGGAAATGTATCCGGTGCTTCTGCTGCCAGGAGATCTGTCCCGAAGGAGCGATCAGGATAGAGGCAGGATGGGCTTTGAAGTTGGTTGGCAGGAGGCAGCAGGCAGGAGACTAACTCATGATATAGTGAACGGCTTAAATAAGTTGACATCCGATCTATTGCCATTGATTCCCCCCCCACCCTTTCCCTCCCCCTCGGAGGGGGGAGGGTAGGGAGGGGGTGAAATTATCGCTTCTCGATAATGACTACTTTATTAATTCGTGCACTATAGTAATCAGTAACCAGTGATCAGTGATTACTGACAAGTGACTGATGACTGATAACTGACCACTGGGGTTTCAGAGGATGCGAACTATTAAACTTCTCATTGAATACGATGGAACAAACTATCTTGGATGGCAGGTTCAGGCAAAGGGGTCTACCATCCAGGGGGCGATCGAAGAGAAATTGAAACAAATTACAGGTGAAAGTATCCGTCTGATTGGGTCTGGCCGGACTGACTCAGGAGCCCATGCCTTCGGTCAGGTTGCCCACTTCAGGATAGAAAGCCGGATGAATGCTTCCTCGATTCAAAAAGCCCTCAACAGTCTGCTTCCTCAGGACATCGTGATCCAAAAAGCAGAAGAAGTGAAAGACGATTTCCATGCTCGCAAAAAAGCAAAAAGCAAGATTTATCAATACCGGATTCTCAACCGGGATTTCCGTTCCGCAATCGGACGGGGTTATGTATGGCATATTTCACAGAAGTTAGATTTAAAGGCGATGCGACAGGCAACCCGGCATCTGATCGGAGAACATGATTTCTCGTCCTTTCGGTCGGTAGGGACTCCGACGAAGACAGCCGTCCGAAAAATCATCCGGGCCGAATGGAAGAGAAGTGCGGATGGCCTCCTCCGATTCGAGATCGAAGCCACTGGTTTTTTAAAGCAGATGGTCAGGGCCATTGTGGGGACTCTGGTTGAAATAGGGAAGGGGAAGATCAACCCCGAAGAGTTTCGAAGGATTCTTGAATCCAAAGACAGAAAACAAGCAGGTTCAACCGCACCCGCCCACGGATTATTCCTGAAGGAAGTGAAGTATTAATTGGGCGCTTAGCTGATAGCAGATAGCTAATGCATCTGTAGGGCAAGGCTTTAGCCTTGCTTAAAAACTAAAATTTGTATTTGGGCTCGGGTCGAACCGAAGTAATTATTTGGCAAGGCATGGAGAAGCTTCGCGTCGACTCAGTGAAGTCCACTGAGCTATTCATAATCTATTTGGAGATATATTTGACATCGGGAAGGTTGGCAAAGTGCAAATCTTGGGTCCAAAGAGTAGCCTTGAGGGATCTTGCCGTTGCCAAGATGATGCTATCGGCCATGGATAGCTTCAATTCGTAACTCAATCCAGCGGAAGAAAGCGCAAGGGTCGAGTTAAAATCGATGATTCTCGCCTGCTGCATGACTGCGATTGCTTCTAAGGCACCGTTCTCATCCTTTTGCTCCAAGATTTTCTTGAATACCTCATAGATGTTGATCGTTGAAACAGCGAGATTCTTAATATCTTGAATTGGAGGGGCAAAAAATTCGGCATTCTTCCCATCGGCAAAATATTCCAACCATCCAGAGGAATCCACCAAATTCATAACCGATCCCCCTCGCGAATAACTTCTGTATCGATCCCCTTCAGGAACCCTCTCATACGCTTAACGTGCTTTTGGGGAATGAATTCAATTCGCTCCCCGTAATGGAGAATCTGGAACTTCTGTCCAACCTTAATATTTAGTTTCTCCCGTATCTCCTTAGGGATGACCACCTGATATTTTGATGAAACCGTTGCCGTGATCATAAATCACCTCGCGATATGGTGTTGTCTTACGATTATTCTATCGTTTCATTTTCAGTAAGTCAATATTTCTTACCCTGTCCAACAGAAATTGTGCCGGCAATACGCGAGCTAATTGCAAAACACAAAGCAGTTCAAGTTTAATAAACGCTAACGAGAATTAGACCTCCAGTGTCAATAGCAAAAATACGTCCGAGAAGAAAAGATAATTATCGTTAAACGATAAACAGCCCGCCATCTCCAAACTTTTGAAACTCTTATGCTGTTTTCCTATCAGAAATAAAGCCAAGAGTTAAATTTTAATCAGTTCGTATTCCCGTGTTCCCATTCCTATTTCTTCCGCATAATCCAGCTGAATGTTCCAGTCCACGTCCGGGTAGAGGGCGCGGAATTTGTCTTCCCC
>Ga0299915_10001185_pt1 | contig 19242 bp, 15 predicted proteins | sample RVTome_13_FD_200263 | JGI IMG/M metagenome (GOLD analysis project Ga0299915, IMG submission 200263) | Soil microbial communities from uranium-contaminated site in the Upper Colorado River Basin, Wyoming, United States - RVT92D227 (version 2) ... | reverse complement strand
CTGGCAACACCTGAAGTCGGTGACCCAACCGCAAGGAGGGAGCCGCCGAAGGTGGGGCTGGTGACTGGGACGAAGTCGTAACAAGGTAGCTGTACCGGAAGGTGCGGCTGGATCACCTCCTTTCTAAGGGAGTTTGAGGGCTGGCCTGCGGGCTGGCACTCGACTCTAACCGGAAAACCGCCCCTGCCGCGGTGTAGGGGCGTCTGGTCCCGATCTTGGAAGGTTTCCTGTCACTCTTCAGCCGTTAAGGCGCCGCGGGCCTTTAGCTCAGTTGGTTAGAGCGTTCCTCTGATAAGGGAAAGGTCTCAGGTTCGAATCCTGAAAGGCCCACCTGTCAGCTGCCAGCGGTCAGCGATCAGCTGTCAGAGGGCGGTAAGCCGATGATGGCGCATCCCCTTCGGATGGGTTTCGCTGAAAGCTGAAGGCTGTCAGCTTACAAGGGGATGTAGCTCAGCTGGGAGAGCGCCGCCTTTGCAAGGCGGATGTCAGGGGTTCGAGTCCCCTCATCTCCACCTGGCCGGATCGAGGAAACGATCGTTTGAAGCGAATAAGCTTGAGCCAAATCGAATAAGGAATAGAGCGGCATCGTCGTCTGCGGATCCAACGGCCCGGCGCAATGCCGGGCCGTAGTGTGTCTGGGGACGGTCGGCCTTCGAGGCGGGTGGCTCACCCCGTGTGAGCGGCCGGCCTGGATGGCTGAATCAGCCTCCGGGAATGATGTGCACCTTAACAACTGAATAGCGAAAAGCGTCAATTTCTCCGCATCACGTGCGTTAAGCTACTAAGGGCGTACGGTGGATGCCTTGGCGCCAAGTGCCGATGAAGGACGTGGAACACTGCGATAAGCCTCGGGGAGCCGTGTGCAGGCTGCGATCCGGGGATTTCCGAATGGGGAAACCCGTTCTCGACGCGCAAGCGTTCGGGATCATCCCCTGGCTGAATCCATAGGCCAGAGGAGGGGAACCTGGGGAACTGAAACATCTTAGTACCCAGAGGAAAAGAGATCATTCCGCTAGTAGTGGCGAGCGAACGCGGAAAAGCCCAAACCGGCTCGGCTTGCCGAGTCGGGGTTGTAGGACCGGCAGATGGAAGTGACAAATCGGATGGTTAGCAGAATGGTGTTGAAAAGCCGACCAAAGAGGGTGCTAGTCCCGTATGCGAAAACCGTCCGACTTCCGCTGGTATCCTGAGTACCACCGGGCACGCTAATCCGGTGGGAAGCCGGGGAGCCCACTCTCCAAGGCTAAATACACTTGGCGACCGATAGTGAACAAGTACCGTGAGGGAAAGGTGAAAAGTACCCCTGTTAGGGGAGTGAAATAGAACCTGAAACCGTACGCCTACAAGCAGTCGGAGGGCTAATGGCGGGTCGGTGTCCCCGGGAAACCGGGTGATGCGCCGCTAGGCCTGACGGCGTGCCTTTCGGAGAATGAGCCGGCGAGTTAATCTTTGTGGCAAGGTTAAGGGAGTGACACCCGAAGCCGCAGCGAAAGCGAGTCTGAATAGGGCGACGAGTCGCAAGGATTAGACACGAAACCGGGTGAGCTACCCATGGCCAGGGTGAAGCGAGTCTAACCGCTCGTGGAGGCCCGAACCTTTCTCTGTTGCAAAAGGGTGGGATGAGCTGTGGGTAGAGGTGATATGCCAACCGAACTCGGAGATAGCTTGTTCTCCCCGAAATAGCTTTAGGGCTAGCGTCACGCGTTCAGTACAGGAGGTAGAGCACTGGATGGGCTAGGGGGCTTACTGCTTACCGAACCCAACCAAACTCCGAATGCCTGTACTTCACAGCGTGGCAGTCGGACGGCGGGAGATGAGTTTCGTCGTCGAGAGGGAAAGAGCCCAGACCATCGGCTAAGGTCCTCAAGTTTGAGCTAAGTGGTAAACGATGTGGGACTGCACGGACAGCCAGGAGGTTGGCTTAGAAGCAGCCACCCTTCAAAGAGTGCGTAACAGCTCACTGGTCAAGCGGTCCTGCGCGGACAATATAACGGGGCTAAGCTCAATACCGAAGCCATGGGCCTTGGTCGCCTGCGGGCGGCTGGGGCGGTAGGGGAGCGTTCTGCCAGCGTTGAAGGTCGACCGTAAGGACGGCTGGAGCGGGCAGAAGTGAGAATGCCGGCATGAGTAGCGCAAAACACGTGAGAACCGTGTTCGCCGTAAGTCTAAGGTTTCCGACGGAAGGTCAGTCCGCGTCGGGTTAGTCGGGCCTTAGCCGAGGCCGAGAGGCGTAGGCGATGGACATCCGGTCAACATTCCGGAACCACCTGGGTGGAGCGATGGGGTGACGCAGCGAGGTAGACCAGCCTGCGATTGGTCGTGCAGGTGCTAAGCGTGTAGGCGTTGAGGCCCATAGGCAAATCCGTGGGCTGAGCTGAGGCGCGATGGCGTGGCCTTGAGCCTGAAGTGGTTGAGCCTTGCTGCCGAGAAAAACCTCTAAGCGTTGAGACTCGGGTGCCCGTACCGCAAACCGACACTGGTAGACGGGTAGAGTATACCAAGGCGAACGGGAGAACCCTCGTTAAGGAATTAGGCAAATTAGCCCCGTAACTTCGGGATAAGGGGCGCCTCCCGGCGTGAAACTTATTCAAGTGGAGCGCGGGGAGGCCGCAGTGAAATGGCTCTAGTGACTGGTTAACAAAACCACAGGTCTCTGCAAAGCCGTAAGGCGATGTATAGGGGCTGACGCCTGCCCAGTGCCGGAAGGTTAAAGGGAGAGGTTAGTCCTCTTCGGAGGACAAAGCTTTGAACTGAAGCCCCGGTGAACGGCGGCCGTAACTATAGACTGGACCGCTGTAGTTACGTAAATAAATCTGGCTGTATGCTGGGAACCCCGGTGGATCCTGCGCTACCCGGCCCCCGATAGGGGGTGGGTGACAATGCGACAGGTGCGGGCAATCAGCAGGAAAGGCTCCAACGGTGGAGGAAGTCACCCCAGGAGAATCCTCAGAGACTATACGCCAGACCCCCGGCGACGGGGGATGATATAGTCCGGCCTGCCTGGCGACAGGCAGAGTGGGTAACCAACCCCACCCCCTCATAAGCACTGGAGGGCGTAACACAACGAACGGTCCTAAGGTTCAATCGCGAGCCTTAGTAAAACCGAACTATATGCGGGAAACTCCTCACACAGCCATGCGGTACTCGTCCGTGTAATGACGGTCAGTCAAAATCCGCTGGACAAGGGGACAATCCGCAGGGAAGGCTCCTACGGTGAAGAAGGTCGAAACAGGAGAACCCTCAGAGACTACACGTTCGGTCCCGGCTCAGAGGTTGGAAGCTCAATGGGTGACTGGGTTCGTCGATGGAGAAGGGTGCTTCTACATCGGCATCAACCCCAACCCCACGATGACCGCAGGCTTTCAAGTGCTACCGGAATTCACAGTAGTCCAGCATGAACGAGACGTGCAGTTGCTGTACGCGCTCAAGCGCTTCTTCGACTGCGGTGTGGTTCGACGCAACCATGCCGATCGAATGGCCTACCGGGTGCGAGATGCCCAGCATCTCCGGGATAAGGTCATCCCGTTCTTTGAGAAGCATCCACTCAGGTCGAAGAAGCGGATGGACTTCCTGAAGTTCCGCAAAGTGTTGCTTCTGATGGAGAAGGGTGAGCACTTGAAGCCGGATGGTCTGGATCAAATCCGGGCGATCGCCTCGAAGATGAACACAGCCAGGGAAAGATATAGTCCGGCTCCCCCGGAAACGGGGTGAGAACAACCGAGCGAAATTCCTTGTCGGGCAAGTTCCGACCCGCACGAACGGCGTAACAACTGGAGCACTGTCTCAACGAGGGACCCGGCGAAATTGAAGTCGCGGTAAAGATGCCGTGTACCCGCAGCAGGACAAAAAGACCCCGTGGAGCTTTACTACAACTTGGCATTGCGTTCGGGCTTGGCTTGTCTAGCATAGGTGGGAGGCTGTGAAGCTGGGGCGCAAGCCTCGGTGGAGCCAACAGTGGAATACCACCCTGGCTAAGTCTGAGCCCTAACCCCTGACCGTCATCCGGCAGGGGGACCGTGCCAGGCGGGTAGTTTGACTGGGGCGGTCGCCTCCTAAAAGGTAGCGGAGGCGCCCAAAGGTTCCCTCAGGCTGAATGGAAACCAGCCGTGGAGTGTAAAGGCACAAGGGAGCTTGACTGCAAGACAAACGCGTCGAGCAGAGACGAAAGTCGGGCTTAGTGATCCTACGGTACCGTGTGGAAGGGCCGTAGCTTACCGGATAAAAGCTACCCCGGGGATAACAGGCTGGTCTTGCCCAAGAGTTCACATCGACGGCAAGGCTCGGCACCTCGATGTCGGCTCATCGCATCCTGGGGCTGGATAAGGTCCCAAGGGTTGGGCTGTTCGCCCATTAAAGCGGTACGTGAGCTGGGTTCAGACCGTCGTGAGACAGGTCGGTCTCTATCCGCTGTGGGCGTAAGGGATTTGAGGGGAGCTGCCCCTAGTACGAGAGGACCGGGGTGGACAGACCTCTGGTGTGCCAGTTGTCGTGCCAACGGCATTGCTGGGTAGCCACGTCTGGCAGAGATAACCGCTGAATGCATCTAAGTGGGAAACTCGCCCCAAGATAAGATCCCTCACCCCGTAAGGGGGTAAGGCCGCAGGTAGACTACCTGCTTAATAGGCGGCAGGTGTAAGCCCCGCAAGGGGTTCAGCCAAGCCGTACTAATGGCCGAGGGCTTAACCTGTGATGCGGAGAACTTGGCGCTTTTCTAAGAGCAGCAATAAGCAATAAGCAGCAAGCAATAAGCCACACGTCGCAAGAGTGTTTTGGCTTATGGCTTATTGCTGACTGCTTGACTCGCTATTCAGTTGTAACAACCTAAATCTGGGGATTCGTCCCTTGGTGATTGAAGCGGCGGGGGTACACCCGGTCCCATCTCGAACCCGGTAGTTAAGCCCGCCAGCACCGATGGTACTTGGCTGGTAACGGCCTGGGAGAGTAGGTCATCGCCAAGGGACTTCTCATTTCTCCAACAGACTCGGCTCGGCATCCGGCATGACGAACACCCGCTCGCCGAGAGCCTCCCCCACGACCACAGCCTGGTCAGCCCCTTCAACTTTCAACTTGAGTGTCTGATCGAATGGCGATCGTTCGATCAGACTCAACCGCGCCGGCGGGCGCAGGCCGAGCTCACCCAGATGCCGCAACAACCCCGGGTCGTGATCGGCCGTCACTCGCAACACGAAGCCTGAGCTCCCGGCAGGCAGATCCGTGAGGCTCACGGCGCGCGTGACCGGCAGCTCGAGCCGCTGATCCGGGATCGGGTCGCCGTGCGGGTCAAGGCTCGGATCTCCCAAGGTCTCGGCGATGCGAGCTTCCAGCCGCTCGGACAGGACGTGCTCGAGCAGCTCGGCTTCGTCGTGGACCTCATCCCAGTCGAACCCCAGGGTCTCATGCAGAAAGAGCTCGATCAACCGGTGATGCCGGATGACCTCCAGGGCCACTAAGCGACCTCGGTCTGTCAAGGCCACTCCTCGATGCTTCTGGTACTCCAGCAAGGGCGGCGTCATCCCGGCCAAGGCCTGCGCCATGCCCGTGGCGGAGGCCGGGGTGATCTGGAGATGACGCGCCAACTCGCCGGTCGAAGCGCGACCTTCACCCTCGGTGAGCTCGTACACGCTCTTCAAGTAATCTTCGACCGACTGCGATCTTCTGCCTTCCATATCCTCTGATCTCCTCACACCGAAGACCCGCCGCTCCGGACAGAAGGGCCGGAGCGGATTTCGTTTCAGCCGCGGCTCAGATTGCACCTGCCAAGAGGTGCCATATCTGGGCAACGACGAAGGTGACCGACAGGCCCAGGATCAATGGCATCAGTGTCGCCACCGCCGTCCACTTCACGCTCCCCGTCTCCTTGTAGATCGTGTAGATCGTCGTGCTGCATGGGTTGTGGATCAGGCTGAAGAGCATCAGGTTGACCGCCGTCAGCAGAGTCCAGCCGCCGGCGGTGAGCAGGGATTGCAGGGCCTGGTGCGAGTCGAGTTGGAAGATCACTCCGGCGCCTTGGCCAACACCGGTCACGCCCGTCATCAAAACCGTCAGCATCAGTATCGTGGGGATGACGATTTCGTTGGCCGGGATCGCCACGATGTAGGCGAGAAGGATCACCCCGTTCAGACCGATGAACAGCCCGACCGGATCCAGCAGATGTACCAGGAGCTCGGCGACGCTCGAGCCCCCCAGGTGCACATTGGCGACGAGCCAGATCACGAGGCCCGCCGGGGCGGCGAAAACGATCGCCCGCCAGAGGATGTAGATCGTGCGGTCGATGATCGAGGTGTACAGAGTCTGCAATACGCGTGGCGGCCGGTAAGGCGGCAGCTCGAGGCTGAAGGTCGAAGGCTGACCCTTGAGCATCGTGCGCGAAAGCACCCACGACGCGACAAACGTCAGACCCACCCCCAGCAGGGCGACCGCTACCACAGAAGCGGCGGAGACCAGGCCGGCCAGCTGAGCCGAGACGAGCGTGCCCAGAAACACGCCGGCGATCAAGATCTGAGTCGGCCATCGGCCGTTGCACAAGGCGAAGTTGTTGGTGATGATGGCGATGAGTCGTTCGCGTGGACTGTCGATGATCCGGGTCGCCACGACGCCGGCGGCGTTGCAGCCGAAGCCCATCACCATCGTCAGCGATTGGCGCCCGTGCGCTCCGGCCTTCTTGAAGAAGTTGTCGAGGTTGAACGCGACCCGGGGCAGATAACCGAAATCTTCGAGCAAAGTGAAGAGGGGGAAGAAGATGGCCATCGGCGGCAGCATGACGCTCACCACCCAGGCCGTGCTGAGATACGCGCCATCGATCAACATCCCGCTGACCCAATGCGGGATCAAGATGGCCTCGGCTCCTTGCTTGAGGGCCGGGTAGACACGACCGATCAAGACGGAGGCGATCCAGTTCGAGGGGATGTTGGCGCCGGTGATCGTGAGCCAGAAGACCAGCATCAGTAGAAGCAGCATGATCGGGAAGCCCCAAACACGGCTGGTCACCAGGCGGTCGATGGTCGCGTCGAGATCGAAACGCGGTCGGTCTCCTTCGCGAGTGACGGCCCGATCGGCGATCCCGGCCGCGTCGGCGTAGACCGCTTCCACAACGCGATCGTGATAATCGCGCCCGAGCTCCCAACGAAGCGCCTCGGCGCTACGCAGAATGTCTTGAACGGCCGCCTGGTCGAATCTCGAAGCGTTCATCCCGAGGCCTCCGCCAACACCGCGCCTTCGACGGCGGTCTGCGAGGCGCCTTCCAGCTCGCCAAGCTCACCCTGGCGTACAGCCGCCGCGATTCGGGCATCTCCATCCAGCAGGCGCAAGGCCACCCAGCGAGCGTTGGTCAGCTTGGGGAAGACCGCCTCGACCTTTCGGGCGAGGCCGCTCACGGCTTGCTCGACCTCCGGGGAGGCTCCGCCGATCCGGTGGGGCTTGCAGGCCGTCTTGCCGGTGGCGACGTCGTTGATCGCCGCCAGCAGCTCGGGCAGGCCCTGGCGGTAGCGGGCGGAAGTGGGGACGACGGGCACTCCCAGGTCGCGCGCCAGCCGACGCTCGTCGACCCTCAGATGGTGCCTTCGGGCTTCGTCGACCAGGTTGAGGCAGACCACGACGCGGCCGGTAATCTCGAGGACCTGAAGCACCAAGTTCAGGTTGCGCTCCAATCGGGTGGCATCGACGACCACGACCGTCACGTCCGGGTTGCCGAAAAGGATGAAATCCCGGGCGATCTCCTCGTCGAGGCTGGCCGACAGCAGCGAATAGGTCCCGGGCAGGTCAACCAGTTTGAAGCGCGTATCCCCGTATTCAAACCCGCCTTCCGCCCGGGTCACGGTCTTACCGGGCCAGTTGCCGGTGTGCTGTTTCAGGCCAGTCAGGGCGTTAAAGACCGTGCTCTTGCCTGTATTCGGATTCCCGGCGAGCGCAACGACGTAGTCCCAGTCGTCCATGTTCACCCCGAGGCGCGAGAGCCGGCCGGCGTTGTGGACCGGGCAGGCTTCGCATCCCGAACCCGGCAAGAACTCGATATCGTCACTCATACATTGGTCTCCTCGGACGAACTAATCGCAATCTGGTCGGCCTGCTCGCGCCGCAGGGCGATCAGTGCCCCGCGGACGAGGTAGGCCGTCGGATCTCCACCCGGGCTGCGTAGACTGGCTTCGATCAAGGTTCCCGGCAGAAGGCCCAGGTCCATGAGGCGCCTCCGCTCGGGGCCGCGGGTGGCGCGAGAGATTGCGACCACCCGCGCCTGCTGCCCGACTTCGAGGGAGGAGAGCCTGCGTTGTTCAAACCCGGGCTGCTGGGGAGGGGTAGTGATCGGGATGACAGTCACGTTGTTGGCGACGATCGGTGCCAGGGTGTGCTCGCGGTCGGCCGCCCATACGACGATCCGCTCCGAAGAACGCTCGATGATCCTGAGTTCCAACCCGGGATGAAGACCTTCGGCGACGAGTTGAGCGTAGATCGCCTGGGGTTCATCCTCAATGTGAACCACGAGTAGATGATCGTCCGTCGCCTGGGCCAACGACCCGCCCGCCAACGGAGCCATCTCCCCCGTCGCAGCGGGTATGGGGTCACCATGCGGGTCGTAAGTTGGGTTCCCGAGGTGTTCGGCCAGACTGTCGGCCTGGCTCGGCGTAAGGACGTGCTCGATCGCTTCGGCGCGGTCGTGCCATTCCATTTCAGGGTACCCGGTCTCATCCGCTAAGTGCCGTTCCCACAACCGGTGTGCACGCAAGATGTGAAGGGCGTACTCTCGTCCGCGCGGGGTGAGCTGAATCTCACCGGCCTCGAACTCGACCAGGCTGTGTTTCTGCATCAGCGGGAGCAATCGGGCAACCCGATCCAGAGGAGCAGATAGCGCGCCGGCAAGGCTCTCCAGGCTTGGTTTCAGGCCTGTCAGCTTAAACTCGTAGAGGTGCTTGAGGGTGTCTTCGATCAGGACTCGCTCCGACGCCCGTCGGGCTTCGCGCCAGCGGGGCACGAGCCCCGAGCCCGGCCAGAAGAGCAGGGCCGCCAGACCGGCGAGCACGGCAGCTAGGATCAGGCGTAAGAGTGGCTCTGGCATCCTGGGCTTGTCTCCTTTGAGTTGCAACCCCGTCCGGGCCGGGATACACATTTATTCTAGCAGAAATTCATATTTTGGCAAGCCTAAATCCTCGTTCTATAGGCAAGAATGGCTCTTGAGGGGATGGTACGAAGGCTGGGACGAGTGAAACGGGGAGGGGGATGGCCGGCCAGAAGCTGATGTGTTGGAGATGGGCGCCGCCCATCGTCTCTTCAGTCGGTGAGCCTGATGGATGAGCCAGTCCGCTGCTACGGCCGCCAGGCGGGCTGATAGTCGAGGGCGGGGTCGTTGGTGAGGCGCGTCACCGCCGCGCCGTTGGTGGCCATGATGTAGATGTCATGGTTGGCCGCATCGCGCCACGATTCGAACGTGATCCACTTCCCATCCGGCGACCAGTCGGGATCCGCGTTGGGAGCCGCCGTCGTGAGCTGGACGGCATCAAACCCAACTGCATCCCATCCGACCAGGTAAATGTTCACATCGGTCACATACGCCACGAGGTCACCCAGCGGTGACCAGGCGGGGGAGGTCGCGGGTCGATCTCGCGTGACCTGATCGGGATTGCTTCCGTCGAACGTACCGTCCTGGAACATCCAGTACACAGTCGGCGATCCAGCCCGTGAAGTGTTCATGAAGACCAATCGGTCGCCGCCGGGCGACCAGCTTGCCTGGCGGTCGGCCGAGTTGGGCTGACTGATCTGCTTCGCTCCGCTCCCGTCATCCGCGACCTGCCACAAACGCAATTTGTTGTTCTCGAGGAAGGTGAAGATGACCCCCGACGAGGACCAGTCCGGGTCGAACAGCCCGCCGACCATGCTCAGGAAGATGCCCTGGTCACTGCCGTCGGCTTTCATGATGTAGAGGGCGGAACGCTCATATACCTCGGCCTTCCCCAGGCAGGGTGTGATGAAGAGCAATTGCTCTCCGTCGGGTGACCAGGCCGGTTGGCAAGCACCATCCGGCAGGCTGGTGAGCTGGGTGACATCCGTCCCATCGACGTTCATCAGGAAAACTTGAGGCCGCCCGGCGCGTTCGCTGACGAAGGCGATCTGCCCATGGCCGCCGCCCTGGGGAGCGACCGCAGGCACGACCTCAGCCTCTTCCGTCGGAGTGGGCTCTAGAGGTGCAGTCGGACTGCTCTCGACGACCGGAGCGGCGGTGACGGTCGCGGTCGGTGTCGCCGGTGCGACCGTCGGCGACGGGGTGGGCGTAGCGACCGGACCGCCCACGGCCGGCGTCGAGCGGAATAGACCCGCCACAACGACGATGGCCACAACGCCTAGAACGAGTAGGACTCCCCCGCCGATGATCGCCGGGATGAGTAGCGACCGACGAGCGGGCGTGGGCTTGACAAGTGGAGTGTCCATCGGTGAGCGGATCGTCGGGGGAAGCGTGGGTGCATGGATCCTGGTCGGCTCAGCCGCGACGCGGGTTGTGGCGGAGGGGGCGCGCAGACTCTGGAGGAAATCGGTCGCGCTCGCAAACCTCTCCTCCGGCCGCACCCCCATCGCCTTCTCAACCGCTGCGGCCACCTGCGGCGACACCGATGGATTGAGGTCGGGGATCGGCGTCAGCTGAGTGTGGCCCATCGCGCGTTCAAGGCTGTCCTCAGGGATCTTCCCCGTGAGCAGCATGTACATCGTGGCGCCGAGGGAATAGATGTCGGTTCTGGCATCGGTCCGGCCGAGGCCGTATTGTTCCGGTGGCGCGAACCCGGGTGTGAAGGCCTTGGCCCCGGTCGTAGTGCTGCGCGAGGCATCGTGGATCTTGGCCAATCCGAAGTCCACCAGGACGGCACGATCTTCCGGTGTGATCTTGATGTTCCCCGGCTTGATATCGCGGTGAATGATGGGTTGAGGCCGCGTGTGGAGGTAATTCAACGCCTCCAGAATCTCACGCATCCAGCGAATCACCTCGCCCTGCGGCAGCGGACCATTCTGGGCTTCGAGGATCTGGCGAGCGTCCGTGCCCGGGACGAAGTCCATGACCAGGTATTGTCCCTGGCCAGGGATCACGAAGTGATCGGTTACACGAGGGAGGTGGGGGTGGCGCAGGGTGGCGAGAAGAGAGGCCTCGCGTCTGAACTGCCGCTCGGACTCGGGCGTGGTGAAGAAATTCTCCTTGATGGCGACGTCGACGCCCAGGCTCTCGTCCAGGGCGCGGTAGACCGTACCCATGCCGCCGCGTCCGAGTTCCTCAAGGATGCGGTACCGATCGTGGAGGAGCGAGCCGGCTTCAAGGGCCACGATGGACTACGCTACAGATCAAACGGAGTTCCTTTGGCGTACGCCCCTCGCCGCAGACGCCTCACTCTCGCTCCGGGGTGCTCGGCTAAGTTCCGAACCCTCGGTCTCAAGCCGGGCATGCCATGGTTGCGACTCGATGACGATTGACAGGTCGGCGCATTCGGGTGGTGGGTTTTCTTCTCGGGCCACTTTATATCACTGAACGGGACACCCCGCAAACAAGCGAGGTCTGAGCGGTGGATGGTGCGGATCCGGGTAAACCCCCGGGGCAGTCGGCTCACAGGTAGCCGCCCGCGTGCCCGGATTCACGCCTCCCAGCCGAAACTGTCAAACCACTTGCCCTGGTAGAGATTCTCAAGCGATCGGCGAACATAGGGGATGAGATCGGGCGGCAGCTCGCTTGTGGGGGCCCAGAGAAGCTCGCTGCACCGGTCGGGTTCTTGGATCGAAGGCTCTCCTTTCCAACGGTGGGCAACCACGAACCAATCCACCCGCTCGTCCGTCGTCTTGCGGTGCATGACCCCCACGACTTCCATCTCCTCCTGGAGGATGTCGATGCCGACCTCCTCTTTCGCCTCGCGGCATGCTGCCTCCTTCACCTGCTCACCCCCATCGAGGTGACCGGCGATGACACTCAGCTTCCCGTCCTCGTAGCCGGTGTTATGCCGACGCAGGAGGAGAACTTGCCCGTCCTTCATCAAGAAGAGATGAACTGCAGACACGAGCTTGAAGCGCTCAGGCGACATCTCTTCCTCCCAAATCAAGGGATAGCCCGCCCAGGTGTGCCCCTCTCTGAGCGTGGCTGGATGCACATGGACTGTCTATTGCCCCGCGCCGCCCCTGGTCGAACCGGCGATCGGAAGCGACGAACCCCCCTCGACCCCGAGGTTATAATCCTTCGCGACGTGCAGAATCACATATCTCCCGACGCCGACATCATGCAGCGTGTGGCTCAAGCCGACCACAAGGCGTTCCTTGTGCTTTACGACCGTTACGCCTCCAGGGTGTATGGTCTCGCGCTGCGCATGATGGGAAATGCGATGGCGGCTGAAGATGTCGCTCAGGAAGCCTTCCTGAAGGTCTGGAACCGCGCCGGGTCGTTCAAGCCGGACCGCGGCTCGCTGGCGGCCTGGCTCCTCACAATTACTCGTAGGACCGCCCTCGACCGGATCCGGGCCGACGCTCGCCGAACCTCTCCCGGAGATCCCTTTGACCCTGAGGCGGTCTTGCTCGACCTGCCCGATCCCCAGACGAGTTCGAGCGAAGCCCGTTGGAGAAGCCTGCGCTTGATGCTGACTGACCTTCCGTCGGAACAGACGCAGGTCATCGACCTGGCGTTCTTCGGCGGATTATCTCATAGTCAAATCGCCGAGCGGTTACAGCTCCCGTTGGGTACGGTCAAGACCAGGCTAAGACTGGGAATGGAGAAGCTCCGCCAGGCGTGGCTCGCCACCGAGGTCCCGGATCGGGACAGATCTAGCGTGGGGAGTGGCGACGTTAAGCATACGAGAAAGGCATCGCAAGCGAGATGAACGACGTCTGCCGTGAGCTGGAGCCGATCTTGGCAGGGTTTGCGTTGGGCGCCCTCGATCCGGGTGATCTTGAGAAGGTGCGGGAGCACCTTGGCTCCTGCCCTGATTGTCGGGCGATTCTTGCCGACTACCAGGGCGTCGTAGAGGGGCTCATGCTCTCACCACTCCCGGTGAGGCCCCCGGCGAGGCTGCGCAAGAACCTGGCGGCCGCCACCCGACCGGTCCGGGCCGATGAAGGCCGCGGCTGGATGCGGGCGGGATGGCGGATCCCCGCGTGGGCCGGCTTGGCGGCGTTGGTCATTCTTGTTGGAGTGAACGGGCTGGTCCTGGGGCAGACGTCTCGGCTGCTGAGTGCGCAACAGAGGCGCCTCGATCAGTTGCTGCAAGATCAGGCAAGGCTCTCGGAGGATTTGCAGGCCAACCAGACCGCCACCGCCCTGATCACGTATCCGAACTCGGCCGTCGTGCAGGTGGAGGGGGACAGCGCGTACGGTACGTTCGTCTACGATCCCGGTTTGCGGGTCGCCGTCCTCTACGCCTGGGGACTCGATCGTCTGCCCTCGGATAAGACCTACCAGGCTTGGCTGATCGACGACTCCGGCGATCGAACGGATGCCGGTGTGTTCCAGGTTTCCGAGGGAACACGTTTCACCTTGTTCGTCGTGAGCGCATCTTCACCCTTGCGCGAGTTCAGTGGAATGGGTGTGACGATCGAGCCCGCCGGGGGATCCCTCGGCCCGACCGGTCCTCGCGTCTTGGCTGCTGATTTCTGATCCAACCCCGCTCGTCTCTCCGTGCTTTCTGTTGCGCCTTGTCATCCGCCATCTCCTTTCCCACCGATCGCGCGCGTCTGTCTCACCACCTCAGCGGCGGGCGCCTCGCACCTGTATCGCGATTCCGGCCTCCCGTGCCTTCCATGCGTGGACTAGGAAATCCAGTGGTTGGGTTGTTCTTCGCCTTGCGAACCACAGGGTGCCCGGTCCTGCCGGGCATGCTCTTCAAGGACCAACCCCCGCTGTGAATCGTCATGGTATAGTGTCCTGAAGATGGATAGTCGGACTGTTGCAGCCAGGCGGTCGTCATGCTCGTCGGAGACGTGTTGGTGTACGGGCTGGTGAGCGTGTCCGGGTTCCTCGCGCATGGAGGGCTCGGCCAGGATCCGTGGGACAGGGTGCTCTCGACGTTTATCCCGTTTGCCATGGCCTGGCTGCTGATATCCCCCTGGGTCGTCGGGTGGGATCCGCCGGCCGACCGCCGGCTCGTCCATTTGTGGAGACCTGCCCTGGGAGCGATCTACACGGCCCCATTGGGCGCCTGGCTGCGCGGCATGTGGCTGGGCACAGCCATCCAACCGGTGTTTGTCGCGGTCATGGGGGGCGTTACCGCGGGGTTGATGATCTTGTGGCGGGCGGGGTTGACGTTCGCTTTGAGGCGATCCGTCTGACCCGTTCATTTGCTGTGCTGGTATCCCTACGCTATCATCGCACACCCAAGCATGGATGAGCCGGAATTGATCCATGACGCCCAAAAGGGGGACCTCGAAGCCTTCAACCGGCTTGTCCTGGCGCATCAGTCGCGCGTCTTCAATGTCGCGCTGCGCATCATGGGTGATCCCGACTCGGCCTCCGATGCAACCCAAGAGGCATTCATCTCCGCCTATCGCAACTTGCGGCGATATCGTGGCGGGTCGTTCCAGGGATGGCTCCTGCGAATCGTGACCAACGCATGCTACGACGAGCTGCGTCGTCGCAAGAGGCGTCCAGCAACATCGATTGAAGAGCTGAGCACCGAGCCGGACGGCAACCCGGGCGAACCCAGACTCAGTCTGGCCTCCCGTCACCAAGGACCCGAGGCGGCCGCCGAGGATGCCGAATTGAGCCGGGCGATCGAGGATTGTCTCCGCCGGTTGCCGGACGAATTCCGGGTGGTCGCGGTCTTAGCCGATGTCCAGGGTTATGAGTATGCTGAGGTTGCCCGGATGGTCGGGAAACCGCTCGGGACGGTCAAAAGCCGTCTGGCGAGGGCCCGGGGTCGACTTCGTGACTGCCTGCGACACTATGGGGAACTTTTGCCTTCGTCTCTCCGTCTCCAGGATGAGAGAGCATGATGAGAAGGCTGAGCGACCTCCCCTTGCGCGACCTGGAACTCCTGTCGGCATACCTCGACGGGGAGTTGACTCCCAGGGAAGCCGGCCGCCTGCAGGCTCGACTGGATGGTGAGGCGGGCCTGCGCTGGGCTCTGGAAGAGCTCCGGCGAACCGTATCGGTCCTCCGTTCCCTTCCGGAGGTGCGCCCTCCTCGATCATTCACGCTGACTGCCGAAGCCGCCGGCTCCCGAGCGCGTGCCGCGGCCTATCCGGTGCTTCAGCTGGCAACCGCACTGGCGACATTGGCTTTTGTGGCTGTTGTTGGGCTCGATGCCCTCAGCAGCCGTGCGACGGGAGTGGCCCTCGCCCCCACATTCCGTGAGCAAGGGGAGCTCTTGACTGCTGCACCGGTCGAGGAAGCCACACTGGCCCCGACCTCGGAGCCTCCGCAGGCGTTGAGCGCGAGCGCGCCGGAGGAACCGCCAGCCGCCTCGGAGATACAGGCTGTCGGTTCGGCCACACCGGAAGTGCCCATCGGTCTCGAGATCGAGAGATCCTCACCTGGCGCCGGGCCGGGGACCGCAACCGCATTTCCGACGGCGATGCCCGAAGAGTCATCCGCCGCCGACCAGACCGGCCCGGTCGAGGGCACACCGTGCGAAGCCTGCGGCGGAGGCCAAGCCCCGGCCGAGGCCGAGCCGCTGATCGGAGCAGCTCCTTTAGGGTCGCCTTCAGCTCAAACCACGCCCACACTGGGGCCGCAGGCGGAGAAGCTCGGCGGTGAGCCGGAGATTGCCGATCAGGCAAACGCGCCTGCGGCATTCTCCTCGCCGTCGTCCACGGCCCGCCCCTCCCTTCCCACTCTTCGCCTGGCCGAGATCGGGCTCGGTCTGGCGGCAGCCCTTCTAGCCAGTTTGACCTTCCGGGTACGGCGGAAGCGTTGATGGCGGAATTCGACAAGGTCGAATTCTGCCCGGCATGTGGTACTCGGGTCGAGACCGGGCAGGCCTTTGGCCGGCTTCGACCGGTGTGTCCCAACTGCGGCCGCGTCCACTTCCAGGATCCCAAAGTCGCCGCGGCGGCCCTGGTGGTGCGAGACGGCCGGGTCCTGCTCGTCCGCCGGGTGAACGTACCCGAGCGAGGCAAGTGGACCTTACCCGCGGGCTTCGTGGATTTCGATGAGGACCCGCGTAAGGCGGCCAAGCGCGAATGTGAGGAGGAGACCGGATTGACCGTTCGCATCACTGACCTGGAAGATGTCATCTATGGTCAAGAGCACCCACGTGGGGCGAGCATCGTGATCGTCTACCGGGCCGAAATCGAGGCGGGCGACCTGCGCGCTTATGATGACGCCGACGCCGTGGATTTCTTTGGGCCCGATGAACTCCCGCCGCTGGCTTTCCAAGCGACCAGGAGCGTGCTTGAGCGATGGCGTCTCAACGGTTGAGCCGGCCGCGAACCCGCATGCTATAATCCCTCCTGCGACCGATCTTGAAGGTCGACTCCATCATCTTTGCCTAGTCATCACATTGCTCGTAGACGAGCTGCTCCAATCACTTTCCAGAACGCCTGGTGTTGAGTAGCCTGAAACACTTGCGCCAGCCGGCCTGCCCTCGTGATCCCTCCAGCATCTATTCCCCCGCTTCCGTCGCGAGCCGCTCTGTCTGCTCGAGGCGGGGCTGCCGGTGCGGGATGATGTCGCACAGAATGTCTCGCCGCGCCATGACATTCATGGGCCGGTGTCGGCCGAAAAGCTCAAACGCAAAATGGTAAGTCAAGCCTGGCATGTGACTGCCCGCGTCCGTGCTCATATGAGAATGGACACTCTCCGCTTTGGGTCAAGTGCATAATGATCCGCTTCGATGTGTTTACCCTTTTCCCCGATGTCGTGCGCAGCTACTTCGAGGCGAGTGTGGTCGGGAAAGCTCAACAAGCGGCTCTTCTCGAAATCCATGTCCACAACATCCGCGATTACACTCACGATCGGCATCACACGACGGATGACGTCCCCTACGGCGGTGGAGGGGGGATGGTCATGAAGCCGGAGCCTATCTTCGCCGCAGTGGAGTCTGTTCTGGGTGACTCCCTGGGCTCGGTCCCGATACTCCTTTTGACACCCCAGGGTAAGCGGTTCACACATGAGATGGCGCAGGATCTGGCGGGTCATCCGCGCCTGGTACTCCTGTGTGGAAGGTACGAAGGCGTCGATGAGCGAGTGCGTCTGCACCTTGCCACGGAGGAAATCTCGATTGGGGACTACGTGTTGACAGGCGGGGAGCTGCCGTCGATGGTTGTGATCGATGCTGTCGCCCGGCTGATCCCGGGAGTCCTCGGGGATGCGGAGGCGGCGGCCCGTGACTCCCACGCCGGGGGTCTACTCGAACACCCGCATTTCACCCGGCCTGCTGAGTTCCGTGGCTGGCGTGTGCCGGATGTCCTCCTTTCCGGGGATCACGCTCGCATTGCAGCCTGGCGTCGAGAACAGTCGCTCCGAAGGACAAGGGCTCGCCGTCCCGATCTCATCCCCGGGGCCGCCCTGTCAGAGACGGAGCGTGAGATGCTCGATAGGACATCCGAGGACGACCGCGGCTGATCGCGGTCTTCGTGCAGTCGTTCCACTCGGGTCATCGACGGATGTCGTGCGGATGGATCCGAGAGGCCGACGAAGGGATAGAGCGGTCACGGCCGGGATTGTTCGAGAGGAGAATCATTTGAAGGAGCTTGAGCCTGATCGCGCCGGACAATCGCTTAGGACCCGTCGCGGCGAAATGCGCCGCCGACCGGGGCTTCTGTCACGGTTGCATTGGCGCACTGGTGATTTCGCACTTCGTTTCGATCCGCTGGCGGTCGTGCTAGGATGCGTGACCGGCTTGCTCCTCTTCGGGTGCGCCTCGCCGCCGGATATCGAGTTGCCAACTCTGGGGCCGTCGTTTACTCCAACTCCGATCAGACCCGCAACATTGCCGCCTCCACCGAAGACCCTCGTCATCTGCCTGCGTGACGAACCAGCCTCACTCTACCTCTATAGCCCCGCCTATCTGAGCGGCGCCGGCGGGAGCGAAGTTGACACCATCCTCCAGGCGATCTATGACGGCCCGCTGGACATTCGCCGATTCGAATACCAGCCGGTAATTCTCGAGAGGACCCCGAGCCTGTCGGGCGGCGATGCGCGGATCCAGTCTGTCACGGTCACCGAAAGTGAGGTCTATTTCAACCCTGAGACTCTCGAGCCGGACAATCTCCAACCCGGGCGGCTGTATCTCCCGTCAGGTTGTCGGGAGATGACGTGTGCCGTGACGTATGCTGGCGGAGGAGTCGCACTCGACCAGCTCGTCGTCGAGTTCAAGCTGATCGACGGTCTGCTATGGTCGGATGGTGTAGCCCTGACCGCGGATGATTCAGTCTACTCGTACCAGATCGAGGCTGCCCCAGAGACGCCCAGCACCAAGTTCCTGGTCAATAACACGCAGTCCTACGAGTCGCTTGACGAACTCACCGTCCGTTGGACGGGTATTCCCGGTTTCATGGACAACGAGTATCGCGGCAATTTCTGGTCACCCCTTCCCGAACACCTCTTGCAGGGGAAGACTGCGGCGGCGTTGCTCGAGGACGAGGGCGCGAACAAGCGACCGATAGGATGGGGACCGTACACCATCGACAGCTGGGATCCCGGTAAGCTCATCCATCTCACCCGGAATCCCAACTACTTCCGGGCCGACGAGGGCCTGCCGGCGTATGAGTTCCTCATCTTCCGGTTCTTGGGCGAGGACTCGGATAGCGCTATCGAGCAATTGATCACCGGGGAATGCGACATTTTGGACGAATCCGTCCTCAGCCCTGGCCGGTTATCAACCTTGAAAACGCTTGCAGGGGAAGGAAGACTGATGTTCGAGTGGACACCTGGATCCCTGTTGGAGCGCCTCGAGTTCAACCTAGGACCGATCCAGGGAGTCAGTCTGGTCAAGCAGGTCGAGACCCGCCGGGCGCTGTCGGCCTGCATCGACCGGCAAGGGATCGTCGACCAGGTCTATGAGGGTGTCGCGCGGGTTTCCCTGACGTATCTCCCGACGGGCCACCCACTCTACCTGGAGCCGGTGGGAGGAGCCGCCTACGATCCGGCGGCGGGACGACAAGCCCTGGAGGCTGCCGGCTGGGTGATCCCAAGCGCGGGCGGAGGCGCGGTGCGAGGGGCGCAGGGGATCAGCGGGGTTGCGGATGGGACGGCCCTGGCCTTCACATTACTGACTCCCAGTGGAGATGTGAACGAGATCGTGGCAAACCAGGTTAAGGAAGACCTGGGCGCTTGCGGGGTTGACGTTCCAATCGAAG
>Ga0299915_10001184_pt1 | contig 19275 bp, 12 predicted proteins | sample RVTome_13_FD_200263 | JGI IMG/M metagenome (GOLD analysis project Ga0299915, IMG submission 200263) | Soil microbial communities from uranium-contaminated site in the Upper Colorado River Basin, Wyoming, United States - RVT92D227 (version 2) ... | reverse complement strand
CCGAACAGATCCGTCAGTCGTACGTCGAGCGCGGTCGCCACCTTGAACAAGCTCGACACCGAGGCGCTCGACTCGGCGCGCTCGATCTGCGAGAGCAACGACACCGAGAGGTTCGTGCGGCGCGCCATCTGCTTGAGCGTCAGCCCGCGCGTCTTGCGGAGGTCGCGGATCTGGCGGCCGATCGCCGCGTGCAGCTCGTCCTCGCGGCGGAGCACGAGGCCCTTCTTCTTCGCGATCCGCGCGATGACGTCGCGAAACTCCTGCGGCGTGAACGGCTTGTGGATGTACGCCGAGACGTCGTGCTGGATCGACGCCGATGCGGTCTCGAGCGACGGATAGCCCGTCAGGATGATCACCGCGATGTCGTCGTCGACCGAGCGGATCTGCGCGAGCAGATCGAGGCCCGAGATCTTCGGCATCATCAGGTCGAGCACGACGAGATGAAACACCTCGTCGCGGATGCGGTCGACCGCGAGCGTCGGGTCGGCGATGGTCGTGACCTCGAAGCCCTCCGCGTTCAGGAAGTCTTGCAGGTACTCGCGGATGTCCTGGTCGTCGTCGACCACGAGCACCGAGAGCTTGGCTGCTGTCCGTAACGCTGCGCCGGCTACCACCAACGGACCATACGCCAAAACAAAGCGACCGCGGAGCCCTCTGGTGAGAGGACTCCGCGGTGTTAGTCGGGGCGACAGGATTTGAACCTGCGACCCCTTGGTCCCGAACCAAGTGCGCTACCAGGCTGCGCTACGCCCCGACAAACTCCGAACAGGTCGGAGCAGAATGCTTAGCTACCTTGCTGATGACGCAATGTCAATCATCGGCGAACCACGGGTAGCGCGACGTGGATCCCGACCTCTCCGAACATTCCGAGCTCCTGCACGGATCCGACGCGCGCGAACGGGGTGACTCCAAGGAATCCCCAGACCCCGATCGATGCACCGACGCGAGGATGCGCGAGATCCGACAGCTCGAGGATGGGTCCGGCCGAGATGCCGACCATGCGACCGCCGACTTGCGTGCCCGCGACCGCGTCGAGCCACAACCGCCCGCCACCGCGCTCGGTCCACCGGCTTGCACCGAACGATCCGCCGATCACCGCGAGCCGGTCGCGCTCCCGGACCCGCACGATCGCGGCGTCAGCGCCGATCGTCGAATCCCATTCCGTCTCGACCCGACTGGCGGCCCCCGAGGGACCGAGCCAGAAGTAGACCCCATCGAGGTCCCAGCTGGGAGCAAAGGCGTCAGGACCGACGCTGGGAATCGTCCGCCTCGGGGGGATGTCAGGGATCGTCGCGGATGGGTCAGCCTGGGCCACGCCCCCCAGCAAGCCTGCGATCACCGTCAGTTTTTTGAGAGGAGAACGTGGACCCCACGCTGCAGACGGCAGGCCCCGCTGAACCTGGCCCGAACCAACAATCCGGGAGCGCATCCTGGTAGAATCAGTGCCCAAACGAGGCCCGGGGGCAGTGGGCTCGTAGTTTGCTTCTATCGGGTCCTCGGGCGTTCGAGCCCTCGCCCCTTCGGCGGAGATTCCCGCTCTGGTCTTCATGTTTCCCGCTGAGATGTCGAACTTGGCTATCCAACGAGGTGCCCCGGTCGGACCGTCGCCGATGCTACCACCCGGCATCGAGGCCGACTACGCGGTGATCCGTCAGCTTCCGTTGTTCGAAGGGGTGAACAACGAAGACCTCGTGACCGCGATGACGCAGGGCGGGATCGCCGTCCGCAACCTCGAACGCGACATGTTCGTCCTCGATCCGATCGGGCTCGCCAGTGGCCAGCCCGCGCCAGTCGTCTACCTCGCGAACGGCCAGGTCGCCGCGGCGGTGTTCCTCGAGCACGACCTCCACGAGCGCCACAACCAGCAGCTCGCCCACGAGAACGCGTCGAAGGACGAGCTCGAAGCCGAATCGCTCATCAAGCCGCCGCCGCTCGCGCGTGCCGCACTCAAGAACATCGCGCTGTTCATGGAGGGCGACCTGTTCAACTCGAGCGCGCTGTCCGCGGCGCGCGGCCAACCGATCGCGTTCTACACCACGGCTCCCTCGGTTCTGGTCTCGATCGATCACCGCTGGATCGCCGAGCTCGCGGTGCGGCATCCGGTCTTCGAGCAACGGCTACGCAGGGCGCTGTCGATCTCGCGCGAGCGGCTCGCGTGGGTCTCCGGCGTCAAGCAGGAGCTCCTCGACTTCTTCGTCCGCCAGGGCATCTCGGTCTCCGGCGAGATGGTGCGCGTGCGCCAGCTCGGGTTGTGCATCGACTGCAAGCTATGCGAGGAGGCGTGCGAGGAGCGCTACGGCGCGCGCCGGCTCACCCTCGGCGGCTACCAGCTGGGGATGCTCGACTTCATCTACACGTGCCGCACGTGCACCGATCAACGGTGCATCGATCCATGCGCCTACGACTCGATCAAGTTCGACGAGGCCAAGCAGGAAGTCGTCATCAACGAGTCGACGTGCACCGGCTGCACGGCGTGCGCGCAGGCCTGTCCCTACGGCGCGATCGACATGGTCGAGATCGAGCCCGACGCGCCGACGTTCAAGAAGCACTTCATGGCGCGGCTCGAGAAGAAGCACGCGCTCCAGTTCGGCGCCGGCACGCCACGCGTCGCGCGGGCACGCCGCATCGCCAACAAGTGCGATCACTGCATCGCGTACGGCGATCAGGCGTGCGTCTCGGCGTGCCCGACCGGATCGCTGATCGAGCTCAACGCGTACGACCTGTTCCGCGAGCGTTCGCCGAAGATGGCGTCGATCGGGCGCCACGGCTTCGACGCCGATCTGCAGCAGCGAGACCGGATGGAAGTCCTGCCGGTGATGCCGTTCACCGAAGGCCTCGCGGTGCGCTCCGGCGGGATCGCGAAGCTGAGGCGCGGACGCTCGGCGCCGCTCCTCATGTGGTTCATCGGGCTCGCCACGTTCGGCGTGGTGCTCCTCGAGATCCTGCTGCGAACCTCGCTCGGGACCTGGGGCAAGAAGAACACCTTCCTCTCGTTCTTCCACGGCTCGTGGGACGAGGTCCGGCATCGGGCCGAGTTCATCGACGTGCAGCTCGACTCGACGGTCGACACCCTGTTCCTCATGCTGCAGGAGGTCGACTTCACGCCGGGTGATCAGCTGTCGACGTACTGCGGGCTCGTCGGCACCGGCCTCATGATCATCGCCGCGATCTACCCCATCTTTCGCCGCATCCATGCGTTTCGCTGGATCGCCTCGAACACGATGTGGTTCGACTTCCACCTCATGGCCGGCACGGTCGGCCCGATGTTCATCGCGCTGCACTCCGCGCTGCGGCTCGGCGACATCCACATGGGGAATCTCCATACCGCGATCGCGTTCTGGAGCATGATCATCACCGTGGTGAGCGGCTTCCTCGGGCGCTACCTGTACACGCAGGTTCCAGAGCTCTCGAGCGGCGTCGAGCTCGAGGAGCTCGATCACGAGCGCGCGTTCCAGAAGGCGCGGCCGGCCTTCACCGTGCCGATGGCCGAGATCGATCGCGAGCTCGCCGAGCAGCGAGCGAAGGCACAACGAGTCTCGATGTCACCGAGCGTGCTCCGGGCCCTGTGGTGGCTGCTGTTTCAGGACATCGGCCGGATCCCACGTACCTTCGCGCGTCGCGGCCGGCTCGCCCAGCTCGGTGTCGATCGCAGGATTCGCAAGGACCTGGCGCGCCGCGCTGCGCGTATGATCGTCATCGCGCGCCGGCAGGTCGTCGCACCGAAGGCGCAGATGCTGCTCCACTCGTGGAAGAAGGTCCACGTCCCGTTCACCATCGTCCTCACCCTCCTGTCGACCGTCCACATCTTCATCTCGTGGTCTCGTGCTGCCTGGTAACCACCTCCTCCGTCTGATCGCCTTCGGCGTCGTGCTCCTCTCGGGAACCGCGAGCGCCGACGACTTCTTCACCACGTCGCCGGGGCCGCTCGCATCGAGCCACGCGTCGCTCGACACGCAGGACAAGTGCAACGACTGCCACGTCAACGGCACGCGCGATGTCTCGAACGACAAGTGCCTCGGGTGCCACGACCACAACGACCTGCGCGCGCGCATCAACGCCGGCAAGGGCTTCCACGCCTCGGCGAGCGTCAAGGGCAAGAAGTGCGAGACCTGCCACAAGGACCACAAGGGCCTCGGCTACAACATCATGGGCTGGAAGTCGGTGAAGGGGGAGGAGAAGGGCTTCGATCACGCGCTCAGCGGCTGGCCGCTCAACGGCAAGCACGCGTCGACCGATTGCGCCGAGTGCCACAAGACGAAGAACAAGGCGGGCCTCAAGGTCTACATGAACACCGATCGGCTGTGCGGCTCGTCGGGCTGTCACCAGGCGGACCAGCCGCACAAGTTCGAGCGCAAGGACATGCTGTCGTGCGAGCGCTGCCACGGCGAGAGCGTGTGGAAGCCCCCGAAGCAGACCCTCAAGTTCGATCACAACGACCGCAAAGACGCCGGGATGCCGATCCTCGGATCGCACAAGGATGTCGCGTGCGCGAAGTGCCACCCGAAGGCGGTCTTCAACATGCCGGTCGCGAAGCCGGACTCGTGCGGGAACGGGGGCTGTCACGACAAGGAGAACCCCCACAAGAACCACCTGTTCAACACCCGTGCGTGCGAGTGGTGTCACTCGCCGACGTTCAAGACGCTCAAGCAGGTCCAGATCTTCGATCACTCGGAGCGCACGCGCTTCGACCTCGGTCAGGCCCACAAGAAGATCAAGTGTTACGACTGCCACACGGCCAAGATCGGCGAGAACAAGCCGAACGGTGCGTGCGCGCAGTGCCACGCGAAGGACAACAAGCACGGGGACCGCTTCAAGGCCTTCGGCGACCCGCCGGCGTGTCAGGTCTGTCACCCGTCCGGAGGTCCGAAGTTCACGCCGAACGTGTTCAACCACGGCGCGCGCACGAAGTTCCCGCTGACGTACAAGCACGCCGAGCAGAGCTGCCGGCGCTGTCATCGTGGAAAAGGCCCGGCGGACTTCGAGCGGCTCGACGGCTTCGATCCGACCAAGCAGTGCATGTCGTGCCACGCGCACGCCAAGGTGCACGCCGACGAAGATCACCCGAGCGGCAAGTACAAGAATACGCAGTGCCTCGGCTGCCACCTCCACCCGGGCGACGTGACGATCAAGACCGGCCGCGACAACAAGATCGTGATGGAGATCCACGGTCCGCAGGGCGGGTTCCCGCTCGTCAAGAAGCACAAGTCACCGGAGCTCGTGCCGTGCGCCGACTGCCACACCGGTCGCGACAAGAAGAACAAGACCTCGTTCTCCGGCCTCAAGCCGAACTGTAACGCCGCCGGTCAGTGTCACGAGGACTCGCTCCACGAGGGCACGCTCGGCGTGAAGTGCATGTCGTGTCACGTCTCGGGCACGTGGGACGCGCTCAACTTCGATCACGACAAGCCGTTCCCGGCCGACGCGAAGGGCGAGCTCAAGGCCTATCCGCTCAAGGGCGAGCACAAGAAGAACAAGTGCGAGTCGTGCCACCCCGATCGCAAGTTCACCGAGGCTCCGACCACGTGCTCCGCCGAGGGCTGTCACAAGGAGGACGACGCGCACAAGGGCCGGCTCGGTGACAAGTGCGAGCAGTGCCACCTCGAGACCGGTGACAACCTGTTCAACCACAACACGATGTCGACGTTCCGGCTCGACGGCAAGCACCTGACCGTGCGCTGCGCCGATTGCCATCCGTCGGTGACGTTCAAGCCGCGCCCGAGCAACTGCTTCGGATGCCACCCCGATCCCGTGGTGCACAAGGGCCAGTACGGCACCACCTGCGAGCAGTGCCACACGACCCGGACGTGGGAGGACATCAAGCCGCTCCACGACATCGGCGACTTCTCGCTGCGCGGGTCGCACAACAACCTCGCGTGCGAGCGCTGTCACCGCGACAACCGTCCGCTCGCCGGTAGCGGCAACTTGTGCATCAACTGCCATCGCCAGGACGACATCCACAACAACTCGCTGTCGCCTCGATGCGGCGAGTGTCACACGCAGTGGGGCTTCACCCCGGCACGCTTCGATCACAGCCGGGTCGGCTGCAACCTGACCGGCCTCCACCGCACGATCGCGTGCTTCGATTGCCACAAGAACGGCAACTTCACCGCGGTGTCGCCGCAGTGCGCGGGCTGCCACCGCGACGATGACGCGGCAGCCGTCAATACCGGCGGGGTCGCACACGGCGCGCAGACCGTCTGCGCGACCTGCCACAACCCGAACTCGTGGCGGCCGGCGCAAGGCACCGCGGCGTTCGGACGGGAATCGGTGTGTCGATGAGGAGCTTGTCCGGAGTCTCGCTCGCCGGGCTGTTCGTGCTGCTCGTTCCAGCCGTCGCGTCGGCGGCCCCCGACGATGACGACGATGACGACACGGTCATCAAGGCCGACGAGGAAGAGCCCCCGGAAGCAGAGCCAGACGAGCCTGAAGCGAAGCCGAAGAAGAAGGACAAGAACGAGCCGTTCAAGAAGCAGAACCTGACCGGTCACGACGGCGCCACGAGCAAGAAGTCGAACCTGTTCGAGAAGGATCGGTTCTTCGTCGACAAGGCCGACACCGAGAAGACCGAGAAGGGGACGCTGGTCCAGGGCAGCCTGACCTCGACGTCGTTCCTCTATCGCGAGTCCGGCGGGACGATCGCGCCGAACGCCGCGGGGGTGCCCTCCGCGAGCGAGTTCACGCGACTGTTCACCGACCTGCGCCTGCAGACCGACTTTCGCCACATCGGCGGCGGCAAGTGGGAGGCCCGGATCGACGCGCGCGGTCGGTTCACCGCCGACCCCGGCAAGAACACGCCGAACTACACCCCGCCGACCAACTCGTCCTCGCAGTCGGGCTTCCTGGGCGAGAACGAGCTCGAGCTCCGCGAGCTGTGGATCATCCGCAATGGCAAGCGCAGCGACGTCTTCTTCGGCCGGCAGTTCATCGCCGATCTCGGTGGCGTCAAGTTCGACGGGCTGCGCGTCGACTACGCGAGCTCGAGCAAGTTCACGTTCGTCGGCTTCGGTGGGCTGTATCCGATCCGCGGATCGCGCTCGGTCACCACCGACTATCAGCCGCTGCTCGCGCAGCCCGACGCTGCCGGCAATCGCGCGGAGGCCGGGCGCTTCACGGGCACGGGCGGCTTCGGCGCGGCGTACCGGACGCAGAACGCCTACGGGGCGTTCGGTGGGGTCGCGATCGTGCCGCTCTCGTCGGAGCAACCGCGCGTGTTCGGGACCGCGACCGGCTACTACCGCGCCGGACCGAAGCTCGACCTCTATCACTTCGCGCTCGTCGATGTCCTCGGCTCGAACGCGGTCAACGCCGGCCTGACGAACCTGTCGGCCGGGCTCAACTACAAGCCCGACCAGCGCCTCCGCGCCACGCTGGCGTTCAACCGCGTCGATACCGAGACGCTCAACGTCCAGGCGCAGGCCTTCCTCCTCGATCCCGAGCGGAACATCAACACGATCCAGAACGAGGCGTTCCTGATCCGCGTCGCGCAGAACCAGGCGCGCGCGAGCCTGTCGGCGGGCCTCGGCTCGTTGCAGCGGTTCGAGCTGACGGTCGCGGGGGCGTTTCGCTATCGCGGCGAGCTCAACCTGACGGCGCCCGTCGACGCCACGATGATCACCCCGTTGACGGTCACGCTGCCCGCCGGCAAGAGCGTCGAGGTCTACGGTGCACTCACCGATCGCAGGTCGTTCGCGAACCTCCGGATCGGCGTGGACGGTTCGCGGATCTTCCGCGTCGGCGATGCGTCCTACCAGCGCACGACCGTGCTCGCCATGCGCGGCTTCCTCGCACGCGAGCTCAAGAACGGCCACGGCGAGTGGGAAGCGGAGGTCGCGTACTCGTCCTCGAGGGACGACAAGGCGGGCGTCGTCTGCGGGCTGATCGCGGATTGCTACGGCGCCGCGAAGTCGAGGACGCTGTCCGTCGGGGGGAGCCTGTTCTATCGGTTCAACCGCGACTGGTTCGGCATGGGCGGCCTCTACGTCACCCGCCAGAACCTCCAGAGCTTCAACGGCATGGCCGCGCAGGCGGATCCGGCCGTGACCGGGCTCAGCGGCTTCGTTCGGGCGGCGTATCGATTCTGAAGCGGGCGCTCCGGCGGCTGGTCGTCGTCGCCTGCGCGATCTGCGCGATCGCGTGCTCGAGTCGGTCCCGGACGGTCGCCACCGACGAGCGCACGCGGCCCGCTCGTGATGTCCTCGCGAGCTCGCCGGGTCCGCTCGCGCAGAGCCACGCGCAGCTCGACGACCCGACGCACTGCAACGACTGCCACGTGAACGGGACGAACCGGCTGGCGAACGACAAGTGCATCGCGTGCCACGACCACCAGGATCTACGGGCGCGGATCTTTGCAGGCAAGGGCTTCCACGCGTCCGCGAGCGTCACGAGGAGGGAGTGCCAGACCTGCCACAAGGAGCACCGCGGAAGGGGCTTCGACCCGAGGGGGTGGCCCGCGATGCGAGGCGGCGAGCAGGGCTTCGATCACGAGCTCGCGGGCTGGCCGCTGCGAGGCAAGCACGCGACGACCGACTGCGCGCGGTGCCACGTCGCGCGCGACCAGCAGGGGCTGCGGCTCTACGTCGGGACGGACAGGGCGTGCGCGGCCTGCCACCGGAACGATCAGCCGCACCAGCTCGTGCGTCCGGCGCTCGACTGCGGGCGCTGTCACGGCGATGCCGCCTGGAAGCCGGCCAAGGCAAGGCTCGCGTTCGATCACGACGATCGCGAGGATGCCGCGATGCCGCTGCTCGGCGCGCACGCGAAGGTGACGTGCGCGAAGTGTCACGCGGGCGGCGTCTTCGATCTCCCGCAAGCAGATCCCGCCGCGTGCGGCAACTGTCACCCGCAACAGCACGCCGGCCAGCTGTACGGCACGCGCGACTGCAGCTGGTGCCACTCGTCGACGCTCGGGACGTTCTCGAACATCGCGTTCGATCACTCCGAGCGCACGACCTTCGAGCTCGGCGCCCATCGGACGGTCGAATGCTCGAAGTGCCACACGAAGGCGCTCGGGCCGGCGAAGCCGAGCGCGGCCTGCGAGACCTGCCACGCGAGCCAGTCGAGGCACAAGGCTCGCTTCAAGGCGTTCGGCACGCCGCCGGCCTGCGGCACCTGCCACTCGACGGCGAGCTGGCGAGCCACCAGGTTCGATCATGCCAAACGCACGAGGTTCGGGCTCACGGCCAAGCACGCCGAGATCCCGTGTCGCGCGTGCCATCGCGGCCAGAGCCCGGCGGACTTCGAGGACTTCATGGGCAACACCGCGTGCAAGAGCTGTCACGAGCACAGGACCGTGCACGCGGACGCCCAGCACCCGAACGGCAAGTACACGACGCAGCAGTGCCTCGGATGCCACGTCTCGGGACAGGGGCGGCGGCCAGATCCTGTGTTTCGGGCGGTTCACTTCCCGGGCGCCAGCTTCCCGCTCGCGAACGGGCACAAGCGCGTGCCGTGCGCCGACTGCCACCCCGGTCGCGACGCGAAGCACAAGCCGATCTTCCAGAACGCGTCGCCCGAGTGCAGCGGCTGTCACCAGGACTATCACAAGGGGGCGCGCGGAGCGCAGTGCACGAAGTGCCACGCGCCGGGAACGTGGAAGGCGCCGGCGACCTAGCGTCACGACGTGCGGATCTATTCACACCCCGGAACAACGCCGCTCGACGGTGACGTTGCCTCTCCATCATGCGGAGCGAGCGATGAACCCCGGCGACCATGTGGGGATCTGGCTCGCCATCCTGGCCATCTCGACGGCGGCGGCAGGCTGGAATATCTTCCGGCTCCGGATCGTACGGCCTCGGATCGAGCGGCTCGTCGCCCTCCTGGGTGCCGGCGCGATCGTCGCCGTGGTCACCGGTGCGTCGGTGGTCTTCACCGAGGTGACCGAGTGTGCGTTCGCGGCGTCCACGCTCGACTGCACGGCCTCGGAGATCCTGCTCGTGGCCGCGACCGACCTCGCGCTGTGCGCCGCGCTGATCACGCGCTGGCTGCGCTCGGATGCGTGCCGGCCATCGCGCGAGCCTCCGCGCACGCGGCGGCACCGCGCCGTGACGCTCAGTAACCCAGCGGCGCGATGAACAGATCGTCGTCGGGATCGGAGACCTTGATCTCCTTGATCGCGATCGTCTCGCCCGAGTAGCCGAGGTTCGTGCGCGAGGCGGCGAACTTCAGGCCGCCCACGGTGGTCCAGTCCTTCAGCGAATAGCCGATCTTCTGCGTCGTGCCGGCCTTGAGGATCTCGATCCGATGGATGAGGTTCGTGGTGCGGTCGACGACGGCGTGGAACTCGAGGCCGCTGCGCAGCGGATCGGCGAACGTGGCCTGGATGTCGTCGTAGTTCTCGTTGCCGCCGTCGTCCTTCGCAGGCCCGATGTACTTGAGCGTGGCACCCGGCTCGAGCAGCAGGAACTGCAGCGTGAGGACGGAGGTATCGACGTTGAAGGCGTCCTTCGCGACCTTGATCGCCTTCTGGCGGCTCTCGTCGTCGAGGATCTCCTTCTTCCGGCCCTCTTCGGCGTACCCCATGCTGAACTTGCCGTAGAGCTCGTAGCCGACGACGACATCGCTCTCGCCGCGCTTGAGGCGCCCGTGGTGCCGCGCGTTCCAGCGGTCCCAGGCCTCCTCGCCGTCGACGGTGACCTTGCCGTCGGAGGTGATCGTCTGCTTCCAGCGGATCTGCTTGGCCTTCTCCCAGTGGGCCGGGCCACCCGACGCCGTGAATACCTTCTCGGCGATCTCGAGCGCTTTCGGATCGGATCCGGCGCGATCGAACGCCGCCGGCGCACCGGGATAACGGGCATACGTGGAGCGCGAGGAGCCACACGCGGCGAGGACGATGGCACTGCACAGCAACAGGCGCGTCATGCGAGGAGTAGTGGCACAGTTCGCGCCGCGCGGGTTGCCTACCGCATCGCGATCGTGCGGTAGCCGAACAACCGTACGCGTTTCACGTACAGGTCGAGCAGGAACAGCCCCACGACTCCGATCAGCACGAACGGCCACACTCGAGAGCACATCCGTGGTGGCGCGCGCCGACTCCTTCGCGGCTTCGAGCGGGCACCCGACATCGAGTCCGAGCGATCGAGCACGAGCCCGAGCGCGACGTCGGGCTGGTCGGTGGCGCTCACCTCCACGGCGCCGTCGACGACCACGTCAGAGCCGACGCCGTGGACCGGTCATCTGCTCTGTGGTCGGGTGCTACTGGAATTTGATCGTGCGGTAGCCGAACAGCCGGACGCGCTTGGCGTACAGGTCGAGCAGGAACAAGCCGACGACCCCGATGAGCACGAACGGCCAGAGGTCCTGCGTGTAGCTCACCGACTCGGAGCCCGGATCGAACATCTTCGCGGGCTCGGCCTGGTCCATGCCGCCGGACACCTGCGCGGCGTGCTTCATGGGCTCGAGGTTCGGCGTGGTGCGCAGGTACTCGAGCGGGTAGGAGAGGGCGACCGAGCCGAGCGACTCGGCGACGGTCGGCTTCTTGTCCCAGTCCTTCTGGTTGTTCTCGCGCTTGTGGACGGCCTTGAGCAGGTAGCTGCCGTACTTCTGGATCCGGAAGTCGGCGGTGTAGCGGCCCGCCGCGGTCTGGTTCATCTCGATCTCCTGCGTGACCTTGTTGGTCGCGGGATCGATCACCTGGAGCCGGGTGTCGAGCTCGTTGACGAACTTGTCACCGGTGTCGATCGCATCGACGGTGACCAGCGCGCGGCCATCAGCGACCTTCGCGTGGAGGTCGTAGCTGTCGTAGACCTTGCGCCGCATCGACGTGCGGACGACCTGCCCCCAGAACTTCGGATAGCTGCCCCACCGGATCCAGTCGACGGACCACCGGTTCTTGATGTCGCTCGTCCAGGCCACCGATGTGCCCGCGCCGTAGCGCCAGCGCGCCAGGATCGGCTCGCCGAGGTCGGAGATCAGGATGGTCTCGCCGGTCGGCTTGGGCTTCGTGGTGACGTAGCCGTGCAGTGGCGGCGAGCTCTCGATGTTGACGCCCTCGATCGCCTCGACCTTCTTGGCGACGCGGACGCGCACGAGGTCCTCGACGAGCTGGCTCTTCTGCGCCTCCTGCGTCTCCTTCATGAAGATCTTCGGCAGCGCGCCGATGTCCTCGACCATGTAGAGGCGGCCTTCGCCACCATCGGCGATCATCGACAACAGGCCGCGATCGGCGCCCTGCACGCCGACGCACGAGATGGTGATGCGCGATGCGCGCATGTCCTGCACGAGCTCGGAGATGCCATCCGTGGGCGCCTCGCCATCGGACAGCACGATCACGTGCTTCACCTTCGCGTTGATGCCCTGCAGGACCTCGAACGCTTCCTTGAGACCCGGGAAGATGTTCGTGCCGCCGCCCGAGGTCAGGCGCGCGATGTCGGACGAGATCCGCATCCGGTTCGCGGCGCGCTGCGGGCGGACGAAGACCTGCGCCTCGCTGTCGAACGCGACGACCGCGATGTAGTCGTTCGGTGACAGGACCTCTGCGGTGACGCGCGCGGATTCCTTCGCGGCCTCGAGCTTGGGGCCCTGCATCGAGCCCGAGCGATCGATCACGAGGACGAGCGCGATGTCGGGCTGCTCCTTGATCTTCTCGGAGTCGAACCGCACGGGGAGGATCTGCTCCATGCGCGTGTTCTGGTAGCCGCCGGAGCCGAACGAGTCCTGGCCGCCGGCCATGATCATGCCGCCGCCCTGGTGGATGTAGCTGTCGAGCGCGGCCATCTGGCTCGCGCCGACGAGGTGAGCCGGGACGTCGGAGACGACCACGAGGTCGAACTTCTCCATGTCCTTGACGCTCGACGGCAGCCCCGACGGACCGCGCACCGTGACGTCCATGTTCTCGTGCTCGAGCGCGCGCTGGAAATAGCCGGCCGAGCCGGGCTCGCGCAGCATGCCGCCCTCGACGTAGAGGATGTTCGGGCGGCCCTTCACCGGCGCCGTGGTGACGGCGGCGTTGTTCGCCTTCTCGGTATCGCGGTCGAACTTCGTGAGCAGGAGCCGGTACGTCGTCGAGCCGGCACGCTTCGCATCGGACTTGAACTTGATGAGGTTCTTGCCCTCGCGCAGCTCGACGTCCTTCTTCGGATCGAGCGGGTTCGGGAAGTCGTCCTGCTGGAGCGTGAGCGTCGCGCCCTGCGGCTCGGTCGACCACACCTCGGCCGTGACCTCGTACGGCTGGCCGACCTTGATATCGTCGGGCGTGGTCAGGCCGACGACGCGGATCTCGCTCGTCTTGTCCTGGTCGAAGGTGCGCCACGACACCTTCACGCCGAGCTCCTTCGAGCGGTAGGCCTCGACGGCGACATCACCGACCGTCTGGTTGCCGTCGGAGATGATCACCATGCGCGGGAGATAGCCGTCGGGGTAGAGGCCGTACGCGAGCTGCATCGCGGCCTGCGTGTCGGTGCCGGCGCCGGCGCCGGCATGGCGCTTGATCGCGGCCGACAGCTTGTTGCCGTCCTGCGCGCGAACCACCGTCGGCTTCTCGGCAAACGTGACGAGCTGGAGGTTGCCGTCGCCGGTCGCATCGGCGAGCGAGTCGACGTACTTCCGCGTGGCCTCGAGCTGCTTCTCGGAGACCGAATCGGAGACATCGACGAGGACCACCGTCGAGACCTTGCTCTGCTCGGTGATCCACGACGGCCGCGCGAGCGCGATCGCAAAACACACGACGACAGCCGAACGCAGCGTCGACTGCAGGATCTGCTGCGCGAGCGAGAGATCGGTGAGCGACAGGATCCGCAGCAGGTAGAACGCCGGCACGATGGACACGAGCAGCAGCCACTGCGGCGAGAGCAGGTCGATGGGGCGGGTCGGCAGCCAGTCGACGTGGATGATCGGGCGCTCGCCGATCCAGGCCGTCAGGAGGAAGAACAGCCCGAGCGCGCAGGCGGTCGTCAGCGCGAGCCGGACCAGGAACGGAAAGACCGAGCGTTGCTTCTTCATGCTACGGATTCTCGCTCCCTCGGCCGGACGGCCTCGGGAGACTTAGGTCAGGGTCACGGACTCTCGCTCCCTCGGCTGGACGGTATCTGGGGCACATCATCAGACGGTGATCCGGCGGTGATAGGTGATCCACTCCATCACGATGAGGGCCATCGCGAAGAAGATCAGATAGATCCAGATCTTGCGACTGTGGGTGATCGCGAACGCCTCGGGAGCCTCGAGCTTCCTGCCGCCGAGCGTCAGCTCGGACGACGGCGCGATGTCACTCTCGCCCGGCGAGGCGAGGTTTGCGGCGAGCTGGATCTGGGCGATCGTCTTGCCGTTCAGGCCCTTCGCGGCGAGGTCGTAGTAGCCGACGCGCGAGCCGTAGAACGTCGCGAGCCCTTCGATCACCGGCGTCCGCGTGATCGAACCGTCCGGCCCGGTCACCTCGGCCTCGGTCGCGCCGACGACACCGTCGAGCGGGACGCGTTCGCGCGTGCCCGTCGGATAGGTGGTGAGCAAGTCGGTCTGATCGCCCGCGAACCAGTCGAGCGTGTTGACGAGCAACATCGGGAACGCGACGCGCATCGGGAGATCCGTCGCGCTCTCGCGTCCGGTCGCCGGCAGCGAGAACCCGAACGCGAGGATCTTCCGGCGGCCCTCGCGCTTCGCGGCGATGATCGATTCGCGCACGAAGTACGCGACCGTCGATTCGCCCTTCTTCGGATCGGGCGCGAACGTCGCGCTCTTGTCCATGTAGACGTCGGACATCGTGACCCACCGCATGACCGGGTGGCCTTCGTCGACCTCGGTGATGCGCGGGCCGTTGACCTCGTGGCGGATCGCGATCGGGCTGTTCGGGCCCGTGGGATGGAAGAACAGCAGGCTCGTCGGTGGAGGCGGCAGGGCGGCGGGCGTGTACTCGTCGAAGATGACCACGTCCATCGACTCGGCGACCGCCGGGTTCCGCTCGTACTGCGCCGGCGTGAGCTTCGTCGGATCGACGTTGTCGTAGACGAGCAGCGCGCCCTCGAGGAACAGGTTGTCCTCGGTGACCATCAGGACCTTCTGCTTCTTGCGCGCCGGCAGTAGCGCGTAGGCCTGATCGTCGAGCGCGAACGAGTCCGACCCGCCCGGTCCCTCGACAGGCCGTAGCGACGCACGCAGCTTGTTATCGGCGCTGCCCGGCAGCTTGGCGTAGATCTGCTTGATGCGTTGACCGGGCGCGAGCTCGAGCTTCTTGATGTCGACGGCGGTGTCGCCGTTGTAGAGCGCGAGCTGGCGATGCGCCGGCTCGGTGCCGAAGTTCTGGACCTCGATGTAGACCTCGTACGCCGCCTTGTTCGCGATGTAGCGACGGACGTTGAACGCGACGATGCCGACGTTGTCGCTGCGCCGGCCCACCGGCACGTAGCGCACGTCGATCTTCGACAGATCGATCGCGGCCAGGTTCTTCGCGTTCCAGGCGGCCGCAGACTTGGCCGTCTTCGGATCCGGGACCGAGGCCGGTGCCTTCGCGTCCCAGCTCACGAGGCCGAGCTGCTGCTCTGGATAGGCGCCGTCGGAGATCAGGATGATCAGCGGGTTCTCGCGATCGCGCAGCGCGTCCGCGGCGGCACCGAGCGCACGGGTCAAGTCGGCGGGCGTGTCGCTCGCCTGGATGCCCTCGAGCAGCATGTCGTGCTCGCGCGTCGCCTGTGGCGGCTTCAGCGGATCGCCCGGGGCCGGCGTTGCCTGGTCGCCGGTGCTCACGCCGTGGATGATCTTCTTCAGCATCGGGGCGTCGCTGGAGAACCGCGTCAGCGGCGTGGCCTGCCCATCGACCTTCATGATCATCGCGAGGTCACCACCGCCCATGGAGTTGATGATGTCCTCCGCGCGCCGCTTCGCCGCCTCGATGCGCGAGATCTTGCCGGCCTCGTCGCCATCCATCGCCTTCATCGAGGCGGACGCGTCGACCAGGATCACGACGCTGCGCGCCTCGCGATCGATCGAGCCGAGCGTCGGATCGAGCGCGGCGAACAGCACGACCCCCATGATCAAGAGGATCAACAACAGCGACAGCAGCCGCTTGAGCTGCTTCCACAGCGCGTTCGAGTCCTTCTGCTCGAGGACGCGCTTCCACAGGTGCGAGAACGGCACCTCGAAGCGGCGCCTCCGCATCTTGATGATGTACGCGCCGATCGCGAGCGCGGCGGCTCCGATCGCGATCCACACGAACACCGATCCGGCGAGCGGGCCGAGCAGACTCATCGCGCCTGCCTCATCGCAAAAATCCTCCCGAGCGGAAGATCTTGAGCACGAGCTCGTCGAACGGGATCGTGGTGTGCGTGCGGAAGAACGGCATCGCGTACTTCGTGCAGTACGCCTCGAGCTCCTTGCAGTAGGACTCGTGGGCCTTCCTGTACTGCTCGAGCAACGACCTCGAGATCGTCACCTCGCGGGTGTCACCGGTCTCGCAGTCGACGAGGGCGAGGTCGCCGTGCAGCTGGGGGTCGGCCTCGCGCTGGTCGTAGACCTGGAGCACGAACGGCTCGAACTTGTTGTAGCGCAGCGTGTTGATGCCCTGCTCGAAGCCCTTCGGATCGTAGAAGTCCGAGATCACCACGGCGAGCCCGCGGCGCTTGTTCATCGCGACGAAGTCCTTCATGCACTCGGCGAGCTCGGTCTTGCCGCCGATCTCGCAGTCGCGGAGGAACTGGAACACGCGGAAGATGCGGTTCTTGCCGCGCGAGGGCGGGAGGCGATCCATGACGCGATCGCCGAACGGGATGATCGCGACGCGGTCGAGGTTCGCGAGCCCGACGTACGTGAGCGCCGCGGCGACCTGCATCGCGTAGTGGAGCTTCGGCAACGGCGAGCCGATCGACATCGAATCGGAGACATCGACGAGGATGTAGATGTGGAGGTCCTCCTCCTCCTCGAACAGCCGCAGCAAGAGCTTGTCGAGCCGGCCGTAGAGGTTCCAGTCGATATATCGGAAGTCGTCCCCGCGCGAGTACGTGCGGTGATCGGCGAACTCGATCCCGGACCCGATCTTGCGAGTGCGGCGCTCGGCGCGAATGTTCCCGGCGAACACCCGGCGCGACACCATGTGAAGGTGCTCGAGGGTCTTCAGGAACTTGTCGTCGAACAGCTCGGAGCGATCCATCGCGCGGTTGGCCTTGGGCGCGATCGCCTTGCCTCCGCTCTGATCGACGGTCGTGGCAGCACGTACCACTACTACGCTTCTTTCGTCGCCTTGAGGACCTCGGCGATGATCGCGTCGGCCTCGACGCCTTCGGCTTCACCTTCGAAGTTCAGGATCAACCGGTGGCGCAGCGCCGGCACCGCGACGTGGCGGATGTCATCGATCGCGACCGCGTACCGGCCCTCGAGGAGTGCGCGGATCTTCGCGGCGAGGATGATCGCCTGCAGGCCGCGAGGCGACGCGCCGTACCGCATGAACTGCTTGGACATCGCCGTGGCTTCGGGGTTCTCCGGGTGCGTGGCCAGCACGACGCGCACCGCGTAGTCCTGGATCTGGCGCGCGAGCGGAACGCGCCGCACGAGCTCGCGCATCTCGAGGATTCGGTTCTTGTGGATCACGACCTTGGGCTTCGGAATTTCGTCGGTCGTGGTGCGATCGAGGATTGTATGGAGCGACTGCTTGTCGGGATACTCGACCACCAGCTTGAAGAAGAAGCGGTCCAGCTGCGCCTCGGGAAGCGGGTAGGTGCCTTCCATCTCGAGCGGGTTCTGGGTCGCGAGCACGAAGAACGGCTTCTCGAGGATATAGGTGTGCTTCGCGACGGTGACCGAGCCTTCGCTCATCGCCTCGAGCAGCGCCGACTGCGTCTTCGGAGTGGCACGGTTGATCTCGTCGGCGAGCACGATGTTCGCGAAGATCGGCCCCTTCTGGAACTCGAACCGCTTCTGCCCCTGATCCTCGGTGATCACGTTCGTGCCGACGATGTCGGCGGGCATGAGGTCGGGCGTGAACTGCACGCGCGAGAACGTGGCGTCGATCGTCTCGGCGAGCGTTCGCACGAGCATCGTCTTGCCCAGGCCGGGGACACCCTCGAGCAGCGCATGACCGCCGCCGAGCAGGCACATCACCACACCTTCGACGATCTTCTCCTGGCCGACGATCATCGTGCCGATCTCCTCGCGGAGACGGCGCAGGTCCGTGGTGAACAAAGCAACGTTCGACTCGACGTCGCGCAGAGCAACTTGGGTCATGGACTTTTCATCTCGGTGGGGGCAGGGATCGGGCTGTCACCGACACTCTCGGGCGAGCCGCTCGGGTGGATCTTCGCGAAGTAACGTTTGACGTAGTACTTGTAGCTCGACGGCAGCTTCTCGGTACGCATCACCTCTTCGACGATGCGCTGATAGTCCGCATAGACTTTCTTGTAGCTGGTGGAGGCGAAGCCCTTCTGCGCGGCGGCGAGGATCGTCTCGCGACGTGACGTGCCCTTGTTGCCGGTCTCCCCGGTGACGTCCTCATCCTTCGTCTTACCGGTCTTGTCCGTCGCGTCGCCGGCCATGTCGTCCTCGTGCCCGACGCCCCACTGCTGGCCACCGGGCTGCTTGCCCTGACCGCCGGGCTGACCCTGACCTGGCTGCTGGCCCTGGCCGGGCTTCCACGCCTGGCCCGAGCCCTTCTGGCCACGCTTGCGCTTGTCGAAGTCCTGGTTCTTGGCGTTCTTGCCGAACGGATCGTTTCCGCCCTTGTTGCCCTTCTGCTTCGCGCGCCGCATCGCCTCGCGAAGGTCATCCATCTGCGACGACATCTTCTTCTGCTGGGCCTGCTTGCGCTGATCCTGATCGACCTTGCCGGTCTCGCGCGCCGCGTCCTTGATCTTCTGGGACGCCTGCTTCTCGCGCTCTTCCTTCTCGTCCTGGCTCTCCTGCTTGTTCGGCTTCTGGAGCTGCTCGGCGGCCTTCTCCATGTCGCGCTGCAGCCGCTTGAGGGCCTGGCGCTGCGCCGACTGGTCCTTCTGGTCGTTGTCCTTCTGGAGCTTCTGGAGCTCGTCCTTCTTCTTCTGGAGCTGACGCTCGGCGTTCAGGCGTTCCTGATCATTCTTCGCGGCCTCCTTGTCCTTCTGGAGCCGGCGAATCTGTTCCTCGAGCTTCTGCTGCTGCTCGGTCTGCTGCTGCTTGTCCTTGTCGTCCTGCTTCTGCATCTGCTTGGAGACGTTCTCCATCTGCTTCTGGAGCTCTTCCTTCTGCTTCTCGGTGAGCGGCTTCTCCTTCTTCAGGTCCTCGAGCTTCTTCTGGAGATCCTGCTTCTGCTGGTCCGTGAGCTCCTTGTTCTCCTTGAGCTGCTTCTCCAGCTCCTTCATCTCCTTCTCCATGTCCTTCTTGAGCTCTTCG
>Ga0299915_10001183_pt1 | contig 19294 bp, 14 predicted proteins | sample RVTome_13_FD_200263 | JGI IMG/M metagenome (GOLD analysis project Ga0299915, IMG submission 200263) | Soil microbial communities from uranium-contaminated site in the Upper Colorado River Basin, Wyoming, United States - RVT92D227 (version 2) ... | reverse complement strand
CGACGCATCCGGCATTGGCTGGGCCTTCCAGTACACGCTCGTCGACACGGGCGGACTCCACGGCCTGGACGAGCTGCGCACGTTCCAGGACTTCACGTTGCGTTACGCGCTGGGGCAGGTGCCGGGCGTGGCCGAGGTCTCGAGCGTCGGCGGCTTCCAGAAGCAGTACCAGGTGACGATCGACCCGAACAAGCTGCGCGCGTACGACGTCACCCTCCAGGACGTCGTCTCCAAGATCCGTGACTCCAACAGCGACGTGGGCGGCCGGATCCTCGAGCTGGCCGGCCGCGAGTACTACGTGCGCGGGCGAGGCTACATCCAGGACCTCTCGGCCATCGAGCGCACCGCCGTCCGCGCGCGCGGCCCGAACGGCGTCCCCATCCTGGTGAAGGACCTCGGCGCCGTCCGCTTCGGCCCCGACATCCGCCGGGGCCTCCTCGAGTGGAACGGCGAGGGCGAGGCGGTGGGCGGCATCGTCATCGTCCGCTATGGCGAGAACGTCCTCGACGTGATCGGGCGCGTGAAGCAGAAGATCGCGGAGCTCCAGCACACCCTCCCGCCCGGGGTGAAGATCGAGATCGCCTACGACCGCACCGACCTCATCCGGCGCTCCATCGGGACCCTCAAGAAGGCCCTCGTCGAGGAGGCGATCGTCGTCGCGCTGGTGATCGTGGTCTTCCTCCTCCACCTGCGGTCGGCGCTCCTGCCCATCATCTCGCTCCCCATCGCGGTCGCGCTCGCCTTCATCCCGATGGTGCTGCTCGACATCCCCGCCACCATCATGAGCCTGGGCGGGATCGCCATCGCCATCGGCGCCACGGTGGACGCCGAGATCGTGATGATCGAGGCCTCCCACAAGAAGCTCGAGCACGCTCCTCCCGGCGCCGACCGGCGCGCCCTCCTCGCCGAGGCCGCCCGCGAGGTGACGCCCGCCATCTTCTTCTCGCTCCTCATCATCGCGGTCGCCTTCCTGCCCGTCTTCGCCCTCACCGGTCAGGCGGGGCGGCTCTTCCGCCCGCTCGCCTACACGAAGACGTTCGTCATGCTCTCGGCGGCGCTGCTCTCCGTCACGTTCGCCCCGGCGCTGCGCGATCTCCTCCTCCGCGGCAGGATCCGGAGCGAATCACGCCACCCCGTCTCGCGCGCGATCATCCGCCTGTACAAGCCCTTCGTGTTCGTGGCGCTCCGCCGGCCCAAGTCCACCATCGCCATCGGACTCCTGGCGGTGCTCTCGGCGGTGCCGCTCGCCTTCAAGCTCGGCCACGAGTTCATGCCGCCGCTCAACGAAGGCGACCTCCTCTACATGCCGACCACCTTCCCCAACATCTCGATCGAGGAGGCGAAGCGGCAGCTCCAGATCCAGGACCGCGTGCTGCGCGGCTTCCCCGAGGTGGCCAGCGTCTTCGGGAAGGCCGGGCGCGCGGAGACCGCCACCGACCCGGCCCCGCTCACCATGGTGGAGACGACGGTGCGCCTGAGGCCGGTCGAGGAGTGGCGCATGGTGCCGCAGCGACGCTGGTGGTCACAGCGGGCGCCGGCGTGGGCACGCGGCGCGCTGGGCAGGGTCTGGCCCGATCGCCACCGCATCACGTGGGAAGAGCTCACCACCGAGATGAACAAGGCGATGCAGTTCCCGGGCTGGACCAACGCCTACACCATGCCCATCAAGGCGCGCGTCGACATGCTCTCCACGGGCGTGCGCACGCCGGTGGGCATCAAGGTGATGGGGACCGACCTCGCCGCCATCGAGAAGGTGGGCGTGGCGCTCGAGGGCCTCATGTCGTCCATCCGCGGCACGCGCAGCGCGTTCTACGAGCGCAACGAGGGGGGTCTCTACCTCGACATCGTCCCCAACCGCGACGCGCTGGCGCGTTACGGGATCACGGTGGGGGACGTGCAGCGCACCATCGAGGCGGCCATCGGTGGAGCTCCCATCGGCCTGACCGTGGAGGGCCGCAACCGCTTCTCCATCAGCGTGCGATATCCCCAGGACCTGCGCAACGACGTGGAGCGGCTGCGCCGCGTCCTCGTCCCGGTGGGCGGCGGCGCTGGTCCAGGAACCGGCAAGATGGGCGCGGTCGTCCCCGACCGGATCCCGGGGCTCCTCCTCGCGCAGATGGGAGGTGGGGGCGGAGGCGGAGGCGGCGCCGGGCCTGGCGCCCCTTCGGCGCCGGGAGGCGGCGAGCGCGGGGGGATCCCGGGGACGCTGTCCGACGCGCCCGCCATCCAATGGGACAGCGGCGTGAACGTGGCGGATCAGGACACCCTGGGCGGGCTCGGCGGAGGGGGCGGCGCCCAGCGGCGTGGCAAGCAGACCTTCGTGCCCCTGGGACAGGTGGCCGACATCCGGATCGTCGGCGGCCCGCCCATGGTGCGCGACGAGGGCGGGCTCCTCGTCGGCTACGTCTACGTCGACATCGACCCGAGCCAGCGCGACATCGGCGGCTACGTGGCCGAAGCGAAGCAGGTGGTGCACGAGGCGCTCGAGCACGGCAAGCTGGCGCTGCCCGAGGGCTCGTTCCTCAAATGGACGGGGCAGTACGAGCAGCTCCAGAAGATGGCCGAGCGCATGCGCCTGCTCGTCCCGGCGGCCCTGCTCCTCATCGTGGTTCTGCTCTTCCTCCACTTCCGGAACTTCGTGGAGGTCCTCATCGTCCTGCTCTCCATCCCGTTTGCCCTGGTCGGCAGCGTGTGGCTGCTCTGGCTCCTCGACTACCGCCTCTCGACGGCGGTGTGGGTGGGCATCATCGCGCTGGTCGGGCTCGCCGCGCAGACCGGCATCGTGATGATCGTCTACATCGACAACGCGTACGAGCGGCGGCGGCGGCAGGGCAAGATCCGCAACCTCTCCGACATCATCTGGGCCCACATGGAGGGCACCGTCCAGCGCGTGCGGCCGAAGCTGATGACGGTCGCCACCATGCTGGCGGGGCTCGTGCCGCTCCTGTGGGCGAGCGGCTCGGGCGCCGACGTGATGAAGCGCATCGCCGCGCCCATGGTGGGTGGGCTCCTCACGAGCGCCTTCCTGACGCTGGAGATCATCCCGGTCGTCTACACCTACTGGAGACAGGAGCAGGTGCTCTGGGAGCGCCTCTCCGAGCTGGACGCCACCCGGCTGGCTTCGCTGCGGCGCTGGACCTCGACCCTGGCCGCCGGGTGGGCGGCCCTCGCGAGCGCGCTCGTGGCCATGCTCTACGCCGAGCTCCCGGGCGCCGCCTGGCTCGCGATCCTCGGCTGCGCGACGGTGACGATCGCGATCGGGACCACGGGCTACCTGCGAACGCGTCCAGCCGCCCGACGGCTCGTCTGGCCCCCGGTGCCGGCTGCACGGCCGCGGGCGGCCTGACCGCCGGGGGTCATCTGCGAGCCCGTGACGCGGGGCTCGTCCCCCGCCTCACACGCCGGAGCGGGGCACGAGGCCCCGCGCTTCGGAAGTCGTCGACTCCCGGAGGACAACCGGCGGCGGCTCACCCTCCGGGGCCTCGCCCGGCGCGGCAGCTTTCCTCGTCGCCGGGTGTTATCGAGATGGAACCGAGGAGCGCGAATGCAGGGCAGCGACAGCGAGGCGATCCGGCGCAAGCTCGTGTCGCGCATCCCGCGCTGGTACGTCCCCTGGGTCCACCTCACGGGTCCCTCCCTGGTCGGACTCGCGTTCATCGCCGTGGCCCTTTCGCGAGTCCACCATCCTCGCGCCTGGGAGCTGCTCTCGCTCATCCCGGTGTTCGTCCTCTCGAACGCGAGCGAGTGGGCGCTCCACAGGGGCGTGCTGCATCACCGCGTGCGCGGGCTGGAATTCGCCTTCGTCCGGCACACCCCCCAGCACCATGGTGCGTTCGACGGCGGGAGCCTCGCCATCCGCGATCCGAAGGAGCTGAAGCTGGTGCTGCTCCCGGCCTTCGGAGTCCTCGGTATGTTCGTGGGCGCGATCCCGCCCGGCCTCGCGCTGGGGGCGCTCGTCTCGTCCAACCTGGGCGCGCTCTGGATCGCAGCGACGGTGGGCTACGTGCTCATGTACGAATGGATGCACCTCTCGTACCACCTGCCGGAGGACAGCCCGGTGGGTCGGCTCACGATCGTGCGCGCGCTCAGGCACCATCACGCCATCCATCACATGCCGGAACACATGCAGCGCTGGAACTTCAACGTGACCATTCCACTCTGGGACTGGGTGCGCGGGACGCTCTATCGCCCGCAGCGCCATCCCCCGGAGCGCCGCGCTCCGCAGCCCGCGCGCACATGAGGTCCGTGTCCGCCGCGGCATTTTGACAGCACCTGCGGGATTGGCTAGTAGTCCCCGACCCCATCGTCTAGAGGCCCAGGACACAGCCTCCTCAAGGTTGGAACCGGCGGTTCGAATCCCCGTGGGGTCATGCTGCGTTCGCGCGCTTCTTCCCCCTGGGCCTCTTGGGCGCGCATGCTGCGCGCCGACGATGGTCCCCGTCGTTTCAGTCGCCCAGGACAAGGCTCCCTCAGAGTCTGAACCGGCGGTTCGAATCCCCGTGGGGTCATGCTGCGTTCGCGCGCTTCTTCCGACTGGGCCTCCTCGGCGCACATGCCGCACCATGACACGGAGAGTCCCAGAACAGCGTAACCCTTTGACAGGCCGGGCAGTGGCGGATAACTTCCGCCCCCCTGACCCCATCGTCTAGAGGCCCAGGACCCGGCCCTTTCAAGGCTGTAACCGGGGTTCGAATCCCCGTGGGGTCATTTCGTGTTCGGCCGGCGTGGTTCCCTGGGCCTCTGCCGCGCGCCGGTCCGGCGCGCTGACGAAGGTCCCCGGCGCCCCGGCAGCCCAGGACCCGGCCCTTTCAAGGGCGTGGCGGGCCTCGGGGTGTGGAGCGCCGCGCGCGAGCCGTGTTCGCGCTCGAACCACCGTGGCGGGATGAGGGCCCATCGACCAAGTTTCGTGGATGCCGCTCCATCGCCTCGCAGCCATCCGCCTCGCAGCCACTGTGGCCGCCGCGCTCTGCCTCTCGCCGCTCGCGGCCCCCGCCGCCGACGCACCGGGTTGCCTCCTCGTCGACCAGGGTTACGGCCCCGAGGGGCGCACGCCCATCCGCGTGGAGCGGGTGGCGTCAGGCCTGGAAGTCCCCTGGGGGCTCGCCTTTCTGCCCGGCGGCGACGTGCTCGTGACCGAGCGGCCGGGACGGCTCCGGCTCATCCGCGGAGGCCAGCTCGTGGGGACGCCCGTGGCCACGGTGCGGGCGGCGCGGAGCGGCGAGGGCGGCCTGCTCGGGATCGCGCTCGATCCTCGGTTCGCGGAGAACCGGCGCTTCTACCTCTACTACACGCGCGAGAAGGGCGGACGAGACGTGAACGGTGTCCAGCGCTGGACGCTGGCCGGCGACGCGCGCTCGGCGCGCGAGGACCGGTTCATACTCGACGACATCCCGGCGGCCAGCTATCACGACGGCGGCAGGATCCGGTTCGGGCCGGACGGGATGCTGTACGTCGGCACCGGCGACGCGGGCGAGCCCGCTCGCGCGCAGGACCGCCGGAGCCCGAGCGGCAAGCTGCTCCGGATCACACCCGACGGCTCGCCCGCGCCCGGCAATCCGATCCCGGGAAGCCCGGTGTTCCTCGCCGGCCTGCGAAACCTGGAGGCCTTCGACTGGCTCGACGCGCGCACGCTCGTCCTGGCCGACCACGGTCCGAGCGGCGAGATGGGGAGGACCGGCCACGACGAGATCAGCGTGGCGCGCGCAGGGGACGACCTCGGGTGGCCCGAGGCGTGGCGCTGCCAGGAGGAGCGCGGGCGGGTCGCGCCGGCGCTGGTGTTCCGGGACGCCACCCCACCCGGCGGCGGAAGCGTCTACCGCGGAGACGCGATCCCGGCCTGGAGCGGGAGCTTCCTCGTGGGAACGCTCCGGTCACGCCATCTGCACCGGGTGGCGCTCGGCGCCGACGGCCGGGTAGTCGGGCACGAGGTGTACCTGGCAGGCGAACCACCGAGTGGCCTCGGCCGCCTGCGCGAGGTGGTGCAGGGCCCGGACGGAGCTCTGTGGGTGACCACCAGCAACTGCGACGGGCGCGGCACCTGCCCGCCCGAGAAGGACGTCGTGGTCCGGATCGTCGCGCCGAGACCGTGACAGCTACGAGGCAGCGCCGCAGCCTTTGCCCTCGCTTGCCTTCGAGCCAGGCGCGAAGAGCGAGCAACCAGCGCAGGTCTCGCCGAACGAGCCCGGCACGGTTTCCAGGGTCCCCCGCTCCCCCACGCTCCTGCTCCCCACGATGCGAGGGCCCCCAACCGCTGCGGACCCGCGACCGGAGCGCAGCCCCGGATCCATGAAGGGTGGCACTCGCAAACGGGTGCTGGGTGCTGCGACGACGAGAAACGTATCTTCCGGCGGATCGCCCCCTTGCCCCCTCCGCCGAAGGACGCTCCCATGAGCGGCAGCATCCCCAACGTCCTCATCATCCTGCTCGCGATCGCCACCCACGGCTCTCTCGCGTTCCTGATCATGCGCTTCGCGCTCCGGGCGTCGCGGGGACCGGAAGTGAGCTATCACGACCGAGCGTCTCCCCGGGGCCCCGGCGGGGCTTCGCCGTCCGTGGGGACCCGCCAACCTTAGGCGGCGTCGGAAACCCGGCGGTTGCGGATGGCACTCATCCGCTTGGCGTCCTCGAGGAGAAAGCCGAGGTCCGGCGCGAGGGCCTCCCACACCCCCAGCTTAGGCTCGTCGGGGCCCGCGGAGAGCGCTAAGCGAGGAGCCTCACAAGATGGGAGGTCGCCATGCCGAAGCCAATCACCGTTCTCGTCGCAGGCGCGACCGGCCAGCAGGGCGGGGCCGTGACACGTTTGCTGCTCGAAAAGGGCCATCGCGTGCGAGCCCTCACGCGCAAGCCTCAGTCCATCGCCGCCGAGGATCTCCGGGTGCTCGGGGCCGAGGTGCTCGCCGTCGACCTCGAAGATGGCATCTCCGTCGAGCGCGCGGCCCAGGGCGCGGACGCCTTCTTCCTCGTCACTACCCCCTTCGAGAAGGGCCCAGAGGCGGAACTGCGCGCGGGCCGCTGGTCCGCGTGGGCCGCCAAGGAGGCCGGAGTCAAGCACCTCGTCTACTCCTCCATCGCCGGGATCGACTGGGTCACCGGCGTCCCGATCGTCGACTGCAAGCGGCAGGTGGAGCTCTACATCCAGGAGCTGGGGATTCCCTACACGATCTTGGCGCCGGCGTTCTTCATGGAGAACCTGCTCGGCCCCATGTTCCTCCAGGGCTTGCGCCGGGGGACGCTGTCGATGCCGACCTCGCAGACGCGTGGGCTTCAGATGATCGCCGTCTCCGACATCGCCGGCTTCGCGCGGACCGTCATCGAGCGCCCGAGCGAGTTCGAGGGCAGGCGTGTCGAGCTCGCCTCCGACGAGCTCAGCGGGCCACAGATCGCGAGCGTGCTCTCGCACGCCACGCGCAGCCCCATCGCCTTCACGCGGGATTCCATCGCGAACGTGCGGGCGCAAAGCGAGGACCACGCCCGCCTGTGGGAGTGGCTCGAGCGCGTGGGATTCGAAATCGACATCGAGAGCCTGCAACGCGAGCATACCGAGGTGGGCTGGCATACCCTCGGCACCTGGGCCCTGGAACAGAACTTCTCCGGGCTCGACGTGGCAGCGGCCGAGCAGCCCACGGCGTGATCGACATTCGGGCTTCACGGCCTTCGGCCGGTCCCCTTGCCGCTCGATCGCAGGACCTTGCACCTCTCCTCGAAGACACCGCGCTCCTCCAGGAGGGCTGGGACCCTCCCGCCCCCGGTGGAGGGCGGCGGCTGGGACGTGTACACGCCTCCCTTGAAGCTGTCGCTGCTGCGGCTTGCCTGAGCCTCGAGCCGGTCGAGACGAGCGGCCTCGGCGAGGGCGGGATCGCCGAGCCACACCGGCAAGGCTCGCCGGAAGCATGCGTCCATCTCGGCCTCCCAGCGCTTCCTGGCATCGCGCGGCGGCTCTTCCGGCCGGAACCCGTGAACGCACGCTGCGAGCAGGCAACCGAGCGCGGCGAGCCGCTTCAAGGAGCGATCCCATTCGTCGAGGGCCATCGTCCCATACCTACCTCAGAACACCCCGACCGTGCGGGCGGGTTGCAAGCCGCCCGGCCAGCGCTAAGCTCCTCCCGATGACCCTGGGGGGCAGGACCGGCCTCGTCGTCTTGCTCGGGTTCGCGTTCGTTTGCGACGGCGCTGCCGCCCCTCCGGAATCGTCCCCGACGAAGCTGGACGTGCGGGCGTTTCGATCCGTCGAGGGGCCGAGCTCCGGACCCGACGTCTACTACGAGGTCGTGGAAGAGGACGGCGCCACCATGCTTCGCGGGAGCTACCGCCCCGGACTCGACACCGTGGTCATGGGCGTCGAGGTCCCCGACGCGCTCCGCGAACGCGTCCGGCGGCTCCGGTGGCGCTGGCGCGCTCGCGCGTTCCCGAACGGAGGCGACGAGTGCCGCGGGCCAGGCGACTCGGCCGCGTCGGTCAACGTGGCGTTCAAGCGCGGCCTCAGGTGGTACATCCTCAAGTACGTCTGGAGCCCCCTGGCGCCGCTTGGAGCCGTCTGCGATCGCAAGCGCACCCTGCTTCTCGTCCGTGACACGATCGTGCTCGAGAGCGGCGGCGCTCCGGGGACCTGGAGGACGGAGGTCGTCGACGTCCGGCAGGCCTTCATCGACCACTTCGCCAAGGGAAACCCCCACGCCGACGTCCCGGACCTCGTCGGAATCGGCGTCATGACGGACGGAGATCAGACGCGCAGCTCGAGCGGGGCCGACTGGGCAGGCTTCGAGATCCAGTGAGGAGAGCGGTTCCGGGCAAGTCTCACCTCATCGAAGGCTTGAGGGGAGAGAGGTTGCCGGATAGGGTGCGCCGATCGATCCCCGGGAGTGCGCGTGCCCCACATCTTCGTTCTCTCCTTTCTGCTCTCGACGGCGGGCCCACGCTGCGGCCCCGTCGACGTCGAGACCGCGCTCGCTCTGGCCTCCGCGAACGGCGACGAAGTCGCCATCCGACGCTCCGAGCAGGCGGCAGCCCTCGCGGATCTATCCCTCGCGCGCGCCGCGCGCTGGATCCCGATCGCCTCGGCGACGTTTCTCGCCGGCCCTTCTCCCGAGGCGCACGGCACGGTGACCAACCCCACGGCGGGGTCGAGCCGGAGCATCGCCGGCCTCTCTCCGTTCTTCCGCATCGACACCTCCGTGGTACAGCCGCTCTTCACCTGGGGCCGCCTCGACGCAGCGGAGGAGGCGGCGCGAGCCGGCGTGAGAGCTCGCGATCTGCTCCTGCAGGACACGACCTCGCAGGTGCAGCTCCGTGTCATCCAGCTCTTCTGGGGCGAGACGCTGGCGCGCCAGATCCTCGGCATCGCCGCCGAGGTCGAGAAGTCCCTGCTGGACGTCGACAAGAAGATCGACAAGGCGATCGCCGACGGGTCAGAGGAGGTGAAGCCATCCGACCGGTACAAGCTCGACCTCTACAAGGCCGAGCTGCGTCGGCGGAAGGCGGATGCACAGAAGGGCCTGGAGAGCGCGCATGCGGGGCTCGCCGCGAGCCTGGCGGTCCTTCCCGAGCAGCTCGCCGTGCAAGAGCTGCCGATGCCGGTTCCGCTGACCGACGTGCCTGACGTCGCGACCGCGCGCGGCGCAGCGGAGCGTCAGCGCCCCGATGTCGCCGCGCTGGACCAGGCGATCGCGGCGCGCACGGCGGAGGTGAAGGCGACTTCCGCCGCGCGCCTTCCGCAGCTCTTCGTGGGCGGGACCTTCGCCTTCTCCTACGCGCCGAACCGCGACATCCAGACGAACCCGTGGGTCAGCGACTACTTCAACACGCTCGGCGTCGGCGTGGGGTTGGGCATCCGGCAGGATCTGGCCTTCCCCGTGCTCACGGCCCAGGTCGCCAAGGCGCGAGCCGAGCGCGCCACCCTGGAGAGACAGCGCGAGGGGCTCGGCCGGCTCGTGCAGGTGCAGGTCGAGGCCGCCGTCGCCGACCTCAAGGCGGCGGCGGAGCGCTTCCAGGCCGCGAAGGCTGCCCTCCGGACGGCGAAGACCTGGTTCCGGTCGGCCAGCCTCGATTTCGCGGCGGGCATCGCCGAGGCGAAGGACCTCATCGAGGCATACGGTGCCTACGTCGAGAGCCAGGTGAACCAGGCGCAGGCGACGTACGAGCTCGTCGTGGGGAGGGCCCGCCTCGAGCAGGTGACGGGCACGGCGCCGAGGAGATACGCGGCGAGCTGCACGCTGCCCTGATGCTGCTCTGCAACGCGCCTGCGGAGGCCGAACGCGAGTCCCGTCGCATCTGCCCGCCAGGCCATGGGCGAGTCCCGGCTGACTCCTGCGCCCGGCCGCGACCACGTTGACCGTCCAGGCGAAGACGGATACTCATTGCTTCGTTGTCTCGATACCACGCAAGCGTCGCCATTCCGGCGTTCAACGAGGCGCGCCGGCTGCCGGTGTTCCTCGGCGAGGTCGCGCGGCTGGGCCTGGAATCTCCGGGCCGACCGGTAGAGTTCGTCGTCGTCGACGACGGGAGCGCGCCCGACCAGCTCGAGACGCACCGCGTCGCGGTCGACGCCGCTGCCGTGCTGCTCGCGCGCGACGGCTCCCGCCACTCCGTGAGGCTGGTGGAGACGGGCGCAAACCGCGGCAAGGGAGCGGCCGTCCAGCGCGGCTGGCGCGAGGCCGACGCTGGCGCAAGCTGGCTCGGGTTCCTCGACGCGGACGGCGCCGTCCCCGCGCGGGAGTTCTGGAGGCTCCTCGGGCTCCTGGGCGAGGGCAGCGCGGACGCCGACGTGCTGGCAGGCTCGCGGGTCCTGATGGCCGGCCGCAGCATCCGGCGCAGCACGTACCGTCACCTGCAGGGCCGGGTCTTCGCCACCCTCGTGGAGTCGCGCTTCGGGCTGGGCTGCTACGATACGCAGTGCGGCGTGAAGTTCGTGAGGGCCGCCTGGCTGCGACCGCGCCTGGAGCTCCTCTCCGAGCACGGTTGGCTGCTCGACGTGGAGCTGCTCGCGATGGCCCACGCGGCCGGGGCACGGCTGCGGGAGGAACCCATCGACTGGTCCGATCCTGGGGGATCCAAGGTCAGGTTCGGCGTGGACGCCGTGCGGATGTTCCTCGGACTGAGGCGCATCCAGGCGCGCCTGGATGCGGCGGGACTCGACAGGGTCGCCTCTCTCGAGAATGCGCGAGAGGCGTCGCGGGTGCGCTCGAGCGAGTCCGGGCACGAGCCGGCGCGGCTCGGGGGCACCGCGAAGCCTCCCCTGCGCTGACGCTCATGATCAGGCCTCAGCCGAGCAGGATCGTGGACGGCGTCCTGTGGGGGCGACGTGCGTTCGCCTGGCTCGCCCTGGCGGTGGTCCTGATCCGAGCACCGAGCGCGTTCGTCCGGATGGTCAACCTCGACGAGTGCGACTTCTGGCTCTTCGGCCGCATGATGCGGGAGCACGCCGTGCCCTACCTGGGCGTGGCCGACATCAAGCCACCCCTCACGTACGTTGCCTTCTTCCTCGCGGACCTGACCGGCTTGCCCCGTACCTGGTCCGTTCCCCTCCTCGGCGCCGGCGCCGTGATCGCGACGGCCTTGCTCCTGCGCGCGACCGCGCGGCGGTGGAGTGGAGACGAGCGGGTGGGATGGGCCGCCGCCTGGCTCGCGCTCGCTGCCGGACTGTGCGAATCGCCCTCGACGAACGCGGAGATCCTGATGAACGTCCCGGCGGCCGGGGCGCTCTACCTCTTCCTCCGCGCGGAGCAGAGCCGCGATCTGCGATGGGACGCGCTCGCTGGAGTCGCCGCGGGAACCGCCGCGCTGTTCAAGTGCCAGGGCGGGATCCTGCTCATCGCGCTCGGCCTGGCGACGGTCGCCCCGGCGCTGCGAGCCGCGCCCGCGAGCCGGCTTCGGCCCTTGGCGCGCGCGGCGTGCATGGCGCTCGGGTTCGCGGCGCCGTGGGCCGCGACGGTGGGCCTCTTCGCCGGGGCCGGCCACCTCGACGGCTTCCTCGACTGGGTGGTGAGGAGGAACCTCTTCCAGATCTCGACGGCTCGGGTCTTCTCGCTCGCGAACGTCCTGCCCTCCATCGCGGCTGCGCTGGGCGCGGCGGCCTTCGCCTGGTGGATGGCGCTCGGGCAGGTACGAAGAACGGGGGATGGATTCGGCCGGGCGCTGACGTGCCTCCTGGCGCTCACCTGGGTCCCGGTGGCGATCGGCGGGCGCTTCTACGAGCACTACTTCCTCCAGTTCGTGCCGCCGCTCTCGCTGCTCGGCGCGGGCGGGCTCGTGCGCCTCGTCGAGGGCTGGGCCGCCCTGGGCCGGATCCGCCGTTCGGCCGCGCTGGCGCTGGCGCTCCTCCCGCCGGTCGGCTACCTCGCCTTCGTCGCGGTGCGCGGAGTGGTGGGCGGGTACCCTGGGCAGGACGCGAAGGCGAGCGCCGTCGCGGCGTGGCTCCAGGCCAACACGTCGCCCGCGGACCGCATCTTCATGTGGGGCGACTACTCGGCCATCTACTGCCTCGCCGATCGTCTGCCCGGCACGAGATACATGCGGACCGCGCCGCACGTGGGCGACTTCGACCCGCTGCATCTCCCGCGAGGCTTCGACTTCACGCCCTACCGCTCGGCGCGCGACATCGCCTTCACCCTGCAGGATCTCGACGCCAACCGGCCGGCCGTCGTGCTCGACACGTCGCCGGCGGACATTCACGGGTGGTCGCTGTTCCCGCTCGATCGCGTCGCCGAGATCCGCCGCTACGTGGACGAGCACTACCAGCCGGTGGCGAGCCCGGCGGGCGCGGTCGTCTACCGGCTGAGGCGGTGAGGCAGCGCGCTGGAGCCACCGACCATATGGCAACCTACCTCGACCACCTGAAGGCTCCACCAAAGCGCGCCAGGCCCCTCCTCACCCGGCCAGGAGCTGTATAGTGGTTCGCTTAGCGCGAAAGGAGACGGAATGATCGCAGGCAAGCGGGTGTGCGTCGTGATGCCGGCCTTCAATGCTGCCGCCACGCTGCGCCGAACCACCGCCGAAATCGATCGGAGCCTGGTGGACGACATCATCTTGGTCGACGACGCCAGCAAGGACGAGACGGTCGCGGTCGCGTGCGAACTCGGACTCCACCACGTCGTCCACCCGAACAATCGCGGCTACGGTGGCAACCAGAAGACCTGTTACGCCGAGGCCCTGGCGCGCGGGGCCGATATCGTGGTGATGCTGCACCCCGATTACCAGTATTCGCCCAAGTTGCTGGCAGCCATGGCAGCGATGGTGGCGAGTGGTCACTTCGATTGCGTCCTCGGGTCTCGGATCCTCGGCGTGGGAGCGCTGAAGGGGGGTATGCCTCTCTGGAAGTACGTGGCCAACCGCGGCCTGACTTTCGCCGAGAACCTCCTGCTCGGGTACAAGCTGGCTGAGTATCACACCGGCTATCGCGCCTTTTCTCGTGAGCTGCTCGAGGCCCTCCCGCTGGAAGAGAACTCGGAAGATTTCGTCTTCGACAACCAGTTGCTGGCCCAGGCCATATGGTTCGGTTTCGACATTGGCGAGATCTCCTGCCCTGCCCGTTACTTCCTCGAGGCCTCTTCGATCAACTTCCGACGCAGCGTCCAATACGGCGTCGGCGTGCTTCTCACGGCGCTCGAGTTCAGACTCGCCAAGATGGGCTTCCTGCGCCCTCGCCGTCTTTCGGAACAGGGCAGCAGGCTGAGCGTGCGCGGGCCCCCATTACCGCACGACGAGTCCAGGGCCACCGGGTAGGCCGCAGCGGCTCACCATGATGAGGGGCCCGAGAGCACCGGGCCGCACAGACGCAACGCGCCGAACACGGCGCCCAGGCGTTCACATGGTCTCCCAAGCCTGGCAGGATGCAGGAATGACGCATCCGGCATGGTAGTCTGCCTGCCGCGTGAACGAGGACCCGGCGACCCGCAGCGTGCACTTCCTGACTGCCGGGTGTGCGGGAGGTATGGCGCTCGCTGCAGCCGGAACCTGGCTCCGGTTTGTCTTCGAGCGCACGCCGCGCATCGACACGCACACATGGCCCTTCGCCCTCGCCAGCGCGGTATCGGGGGCGGGTCTCATCGCGACGGGCGTGTGCGCGTTCCGGCTGGCCCCTCGCGCCGGGCGGCTCTCCTGGCGCGCGCTCGGGTGGTGGACGGCGGTCGTGCACGGGCTCGCGCTGCCCGCGCTGGCGCTGACCTCGAGTGACGTCCTGACGAATCTCTGCTTCGGCGCGCTGTCGCTGGCCGGCCTGAGCCCCTACACGCACGCACCGAGTTCGCTGTTCGATTCGCCCCTGGTGCCTCTGGTGCCGCCGCGCTGGGTCAACGATCCGAGCCCGTACGGGCCACTGTTCCACCCGTTTGCGCGCGCTGCAGCCTGGGTGGGCGCGCGCGCGAGCTCTCCGTTCTGGGTGCCCTTCTTCTCGCTGAAGGCGCTCATGATCGCGTCCCTGCTGGCAGGGCTCGCCGTGGCCGCGCGGCATCTGCGTCGGACGAGACCTGCGGACGCGACGGAGACCTTCGCCGCGCTCGCCTTCGGCCCGCTACTCACCTGGGAGATCTCGGCGCAAGGCCACAACGACGCCCTGCTCGTCCTCGCCATCGTGGCATTCCTGGCCGCTGCCTCCGCGGCACGCGAGACGGCCGCAGTCGCGGCGCTGGCGGCCGGCGTCGCGGTCAAGTACGCGCTCGCTCCCCTGCTCGGCCTCTACCTCCTGCTGGTGGCGCGCCGGTCGGTCGGGCGCGCCGGGGCATTGGCGGTCACCGCGGCGCTCGTCCTCGCTGCGGCGTTCTGGCCGGAGGCACGCAGCGTGACGCTCCGCTCGGTCCTCCCCATGATCGGCGGCGAGGCCACTCGCCACGCGCACTCCTTCGCCGACTTGGTCTGCCTGGTCTTGGACGCGCTCGCGCTGCCGGGAGCGTCGCTCCTGGCGTACCGCTTTCTCTCGGCCGTGTCGGTGCTCCTTTGCGCGTCGCTGCTCGTGCACACGGCGTGGCGGGCCCGCACGCTCGAGAGCCTGGCGCACGGATACCTCCTGTTCCTCTTCGGGCTTTACCTGACGGCACCCTGGTTCCAGCCATGGTACCTGAGCTGGGGGCTACCCCTGTTGATCGTCGAGCCCGATGCGCGCTGGCGCCGCTTCACCGTGCTGTTTTCGATACTGACGGTCGTGCAGTGGGCGGTGCCGTTCGACCCGGTGACCACCGTGATGGGCAACGTGTGGGCGGCCTGGCGCATACTGTGCCTTTCTCGACCGACGGTCGGCGGGCTGGCCGCTCCAGGCCTCGCATCCGGTCCGCCGGCGCTGTCGTGAGAGGCTGCGGTGTCGTGACATGCCTCGGCGGCGGTGATACGAAGCGACCCATGTCCGGAGCGCCCCCCACGCTTTCTGTCATCGTTCCCGTGTTCAACGAGGAGGCGAGCATCGCCATGCTCCACCGGCGTGTGGCGGAAACCCTGGAGAGTGCCGGGGAGACCTTCGAGCTGGTGATGGTCGACGACGGGAGTCGTGACGGCTCCTGGGAGGCGATGCAGGAGGCCGCGGCGCGCGACTCGCGGGTCGTGCTGGTGCGGCTCTCCCGCAACTTCGGGCATCAGATCGCGATCAGCGCCGGGATCGACGTGGCGCGGGGACAGGCGGTCGTACTGATGGACGCCGACCTCCAGGATCCACCCGAGCTCGTACCGCGAATGCTCGCGTGCTGGCGCGACGGCTACGACGTGGTGTACGGGCGACGGACGCGCCGTCACGGCGAGAGCTGGTTCAAGCGCGCCACCGCGGCCGCCTTCTACCGGCTGATCCGGCGCCTCACCACCGTCGACATCCCGGCCGACACCGGAGACTTCCGGCTCATGAGCCGGCGGGTGGTCGACGTGCTGAAGCGCCTCCAAGAACGCAACCGCTTCCTTCGCGGGATGGTCGCGTGGGTCGGCTATCGACAAACCGCCGTCGAGTACGAGCGCGCGGAGCGCCTGGCAGGGGAGACGAAGTATCCGCTCCGCAAGATGATTCGGTTCGCCGGCGACGCCATCGTCTCGTTCTCGTTCGTGCCGTTGCGGCTTGCAACCGGGCTGGGGCTGATCGCCTCGACGCTCTCCTTCGCGTACGCCGTGTACGCCATCCTGGCGGCGCTGTTCAAATGGGACGTGGTCCACGGCTGGGCGTCGCTCATCGTGGCCGTCCTCTTTTTGGGCGGCGTGCAACTCATCTGCTTCGGGATCCTCGGGGAGTATGTCGGGCGGATCTACGACGAGGTGAAGCAAAGACCGCTCTACGTCGGCGATGTGCAGCGCTCCAGCGAGGCAGCCGGCTCGGCCGTGGCGTCGGTGTCCGACAATCGGCGTCAGCGCTGAACGATCGAAGCCGACGCGACGACGTAGACCCAGTAGCTCTCGTCGCGGCGGATGTCGGCGTGCCTCGCGCCGACCAGCCGTCCATGGAAGCTCGACACGACCTCCGGGTCGGCTTGGTGATCGAGGAGAACGACGAGGTCCGTGCGTTCCGCGAACGACCGTGCCCGCGAGAAGACGGCGGCATCGGGGGCGTGAGACAGCAGGGTCGTCCCGCCATGGGCGTGGCGGGAGTCCCAGATGGCGAAGGAACCCCAACGCTGTACGTTCTCGTAGAACGCGACGTCCTTATCGAGCTGGGCCAGCACGTTGGCCGCGGCGGCGTCGGGATCAGCGACCATCGGAAGATGGGCGAGGCCCTGGGCTCGGATGAGCTCGGCCGTTGCGCCGGCCGCGGAGTAGACACCCGTGCCGTCGATGACGGCCTCGATGACGGAGCCGCCGACCTGAAACGCAAATGCGGCCGCCAGCATCGCATTCAGGTGCGACTCGGCCCAAGCCGTGGTCCGTCCGAGCCGGCCCGCAGGCGCGGCGGGGCGCTGCGGATAGGTCGGCGCGACCCACAGCGCGAGGAGCAGCGAAATCAGAATGAATCCTGCGTGCCGCGCACCGCCGTAGTACATGAGGAAGAAGATGACGACAAGGGCCAGCGCGGGCAGCGCGTATGCGATCCACGCGCCGCGGCGGCGCGCCAGGACCATACCAGCTCCGACCGCGAGCGTCGACGCGATGACTGTTCCGAGGGCGATCTGCACGACGCGCAACAGCGTCCATGATTCGAGCGGCCCGCCCCATGGCAACGAGGCGAGGCCGTGGACGGGCGAGGCGATGGCGGCGCCGAGGTGATCCCAAGCGCTCTGCAACCGCCACACCTCTCCGACAGCGCAGTCCGGGGGCGGCCGGACCTGGGCAGCACAGGCCAGGATTCCGGCCGTACCAAGCGCGATTCCCGCCCAGAATCGGACAGGCGGCGCGGCGCGCTCCAGCTGTCGCCATGGCGCGAGGCGCTCGACCACCAGCATCGCAAGCAAGCCGCCCACCACCACTGCGACGAATGCTGCCGTGTTGGCAGCAAGGGCCAGCGTCGCGCCGATCAGGATGGGGTAGCGCTCGCGCCGGACCATGAGGATCGCGGTGACGAGGAGGAAGAGGACGCCTATGCCGTAGTTTCGGGCGATGGCGCCCCACTCCCAAAGCTGTAGGTAGCCGAACGCGAAGAGGCCCCTCGCCAGGCGAGGGAACGGGGCGTAACGGGCAAAGAGAAAGGCATTGATGGTGCCTATCGCGACGGCCAGCACCTTCATGAGTTCGGGGCCGCCCAGGCGCGTCAGGGGCCAAAGGCACAGATGCCACAAGCAGGGATGACCATCGTAGCGCAGGTTTCGGAGCAGCGACAGCGGACCCGTGGCGTCGCGCGCTATGAGCCACGCGTGCGTCTCGTCGCGCCAGAGCTCGTGGACCCATGCAGCCGCGGAGGCCGCGACGAGGTAGCAGAACGCAATGCACAGCGCGAAGCGCGTCCCCTGAGACACCGCGCGCAGGGCAGGAGACGACATTTCCTCTCGTACAGCGCAGTCCCGGACCACGTCAAGGCGCGTCCCACGGCGTGGTGGTGGGCACTGGTGGGCACCACACGGGCCAAGCTGGAACACGGCATGGTGGAGGATGGAGGTATCGCTGACCTTGCGCCCGTCTCCAAGAGAGCGGAGTATCGGCTGCAGTCGGCCCGGATTCCGCTGCGCCCCCGTCTCGCGCCGCCTCGTCGCTCATCTGTCGCGGCGCCCATCGGCCCGCAGCTATGATACGTTCTCTCGCCTTGGAGACCGAAGGGGACCACTGTCCGACTCGCTCCACCGCGCGATGACCACTCCGTCGGACGTCTTCGGAGCCCGATCGACCGAGGCAGAGTTCCCCGGCGACGGGGGCGACACGGACGGCGGCCGCGCCACACCGGGCTCCTCGTTCGACTACACCTCCATCCCGGAAGGCCACTACGACCGCGTGGCCCGCGAAGGCAGCCGGATCCGCAGGCTATGGCACCTCTCCAAGTTCGAGCGCGTGCTCGACTACCTGCCACTCCGGAGCGGGCAGTCCCTGCTCGACGTCGGGTGCTTCGCCGGCACCTTCCTCTCCATGGCGGGGCCAGCGCGCTTCTCGCGCCAGCTGGGGGTGGACGTGCTGCCCGCCCAGATCGCCTACGCCAGGGAACACTACGGCACCCCGTTCCGCCGCTTTCAGCACGTCCAGTCGATCACGCACCTCAGGGACCTGCATGAGCGGTTCGACTGCGTGACCGTCATCGAGGTCATCGAGCACCTGACGGCCGACGAGATCCGCGTGCTGCTCCGCCACCTGGGCCGGCTGCTCGTGCCGGGTGGTAAGCTGGTCCTGACCACACCCAACTACTGGAGCGCCTGGCCCATCCTGGAGCGCATCTTGAACCGCGTGGGCGACGTCAACTACGAGGAGCAGCACATCACCCGGTTCACGTTCTTCGACGTGGAGCGCCAGCTGGCCGAGATCCACCCAGCGCTGCGCTCGGACTTCGAGCTGGATCTCAAGACGACCACGCACTTCGTGACGCCGTTCCTGGCGGGGCTGTCGTTCGAGCTGGCCCATCGGCTGTCGCGGGCCGTGCCGCACTCGCGCTGGCGGCTGCCGTTCGGCAGCCTGGTGCTGGCGGCGTTCACCCGGCGTTGACAGCGATCACTCGTCCCGCCACGGCTCGAGAGAGCGCAACGCGGAGACGATGGCGCGCGTGGAGGGCGAGCGGTTCAGCGTGTAGAAGTGCACGCCGGGTGCGCCACGCCGCAGGAGGTCGGCGCACTGGAGCGTCGCGTAGGCGACCCCGAGTTGCAGGGCAGCCTCCGGATCGTCGCGGCGCACCACCATGGCCGCCCGGAGCGCCTGGGGGATCTGCGCCCCGCACATGGCGGTGAAGCGCTCGATCTGGTCCACGTTCGTGAAGGGCATGACGCCGGGA
>Ga0299915_10001182_pt1 | contig 19298 bp, 32 predicted proteins | sample RVTome_13_FD_200263 | JGI IMG/M metagenome (GOLD analysis project Ga0299915, IMG submission 200263) | Soil microbial communities from uranium-contaminated site in the Upper Colorado River Basin, Wyoming, United States - RVT92D227 (version 2) ... | reverse complement strand
TCTGCCACTAGCAGAAAGGAGCAACACCCATGTCCTGCCCATCCTGTGGAGCCCGCCTCGTCTCGCGGTGTAAGCCCTGTCCCTTCTGTGGGTTCAGGGACTGTGGAGGTTAAGTCATGTCAGAGCACCAGTGGGCCACCGTCGCCCGTCTCGCCGACTTCTGGGCACGAAGGGCCACCGGCCGCGCCAGAGACGGCTACGCCATGTCCTACCACGCCCTCGCCATCTGCGCCCACCACGCCCTCCTCAGGAACTGGGACGCCGTCCGCTCCTGGACTCGCCTCCTCCACATCACCATCTAGCTCAGACACTGGGGCGGTCTCGGCCAGCAACCGGGGCCGCCCCCAAGACCCAGACTTCGACCTCATGACCTGGCGCCCCTCACGTCCTCACGTCACGCCACACACCCACCGAAAGGAGACACATCCACCATGTTCGCGCCCATCATCGCCATCCTCGCCGCCCTCTCCCTCCTCCTCGGACTCGGAAGCCCAACTTACCCTCACACCACAAGCCTACCCGACCCGCCAGACCGCGCCTTCTGTGACCCGCTCGGCCCGTACCTCAAGGACATCACCGCCACCATCACCACCTACCCGGACGGCGCCCAAGTCCTCACCGTCAAGTGCTACATCGACTGAACGAAAGGAGACGTCATGCAGCCCCTCTACATCACCGTCACCGACAACACCGGAAAGGAAGTCCACACCACCGGGAAAGGCCCCACCGTCACCAGCGCCATCCTCGACATCTTCGGAACAGACCGTGCCGGCCACCCAGCCGTCATCGCCACCATCAGCGTCCACGCCCACCACGACCCCAACGACTACTCCATCGCCATCCGTAAGCGCCACCCCCAGCTCCCAATCACCATCCTCTCAGACGACGCCACATAAGAGCCCCATCCCCGGCCGCTACCATCCCGCCACACCACGACCCGGCGGAAACTCTCGCTCACCAATCCGCCCCATCAAATGGAACATCGCCATCCCAATCCTCCTCATGGCCCTCTGGCCCATCCCACTCGGCCTCGGAATCCTCGCCACCCAACACCCAAGCGCTTTCAACGCCTCCGCGCCCACAGCCACCCAGCTCGAGCCCTACACCGACTCAGTCACCGGCGCCACCTGGTACCCAGACTCTCGCCCTTGGCCCGGCCACAACTGCTTCCGCGCCAACTCGCCAGATCTCTACTGGTGCACACCGCGGACCACCGAAAGGAAACGCCATGGCCTACACCGTCGAGTTCGACCTGGACGGAGAAATCGTCTACGCTCCCGCCAACCTTCCCGGTCCCGACCCCCGCAAGCTCCAGGGAGCCATGTTTCTCGACCGCGCCGACCTCTGGCCCACCAAGAAGCCCAAGCCCAAGAAAAGACGTATACCACCACCGGAGCAGTACCACCTACCGCTCGACACCGAAGGAGACTAGACCCATGCTCGACCCCATCTCCACCACAACCGCCTACTGCGACCAATGCGCCGCACACCCCGTGCCCGTCGCCACCCTCGGCCACCAAGAGCCCGTCACCGTCTGCCGCGAATGCCTCGAAGACGCCATCCGCGCCCTCGACGAGCGCAAGGGGCCTGACCCTCCCAAGGGGCCAGGCCCCCCTTTTTTCGACGCCTCATCTCCAAAGCCACGACCCACCCCCCATCGATGATCCCCGCCGATCACCTTCAGAAAGTGCCCACGCTCCCGGCGCCTCACGTCACGCCCCCGGCCTCCATCCTTCCCCGGAGGTCCCCGACCCGTGCATAATCCGCGCATAATATGGCCGCCATCCGACCAACACCCCGGACGACACCCCCGCTGGTTTTCCGCTGGTTTTCCGACTGCCCGAAATTGCTCCCCGGGGGGGCTTGACAAGGGTATCCCCAAGGTGTACACTTCTGGGTAGAGGAATCGACGAATGACTCAGACCATCGTTCTCCAGAAACTCAAGTGCCTTCGTTGCGGCCACGAGTGGTTCCCCCGGACAGAGAAACAGCCGCTTCGCTGCGCCTTCTGCAAGAGCGTCTACTGGAACATCCCGCGACGGACCCAGAACCAGACCTAACTGATCTTGAGTGAGGTCTACGGCCCGTGACCTACACGTCGCCCACGCCCCCCACGCCCAACCGGCCCTGTGAGCAGGGACGCTCTCCAAGCTACCTTCCCGGTAAGGAGGGAAGTAGCCATGAGACGACGCCCCGACACGGATGACACCCAAGCCATGCTCGACACCCTGCAACGGCTCCCACCATCCGATCGACGGCTCCTCCTGGAGCTCGCGTTCAAACTCGACGCCGGGCACGGCGGATTGCACACTTCACCACTTACCGGGCAAACGCCAGATCTGCGCCCCCACGTCGACCCCTGGCTCTCATACCTTCTCGTCGAGGGCAAGAGCCCCCGCACCCTGCACACCTACGGCCTCTACGTCCGCCTGCTTCTCCGGCGCTTCCCGGCGCCCGACGACCGCGACATCACCGCCTACCTGACCGATCAGCTCGCTGCCGGCGCCCGTCAGCCAACGATCGCCACCACCATCTTCGCCTTCCGCTCGTTCTTCGCCTACCTGACCCGCGTGGGCATCCTGGCCCGAGACCCCGCCCGTCATCTCCACGCCCCGCCTCCCCCGCAGCGTGAGCGCACGGCTCCCAAACCAGCGGACGTTGCTCGACTGCTTACCGCCCAGTCGACGAACGTTCGGGACCGTGCGCTCATCCTCCTCCTGGCCGACTGTGGCCTCCGCATCACCGAGGCCCTGACCCTCACGCCCCAAGCCGTCGACCTCAGCGGCTCCCAGGTCACAGTCATCGGGAAGGGCAACAAACAGCGCACCGTCCCCGCCTCTCCCACTACCATCCACGCTCTGCATGTCCACATGCACACCTTCCCGCCCGGCTCCCCCTGGCTCTTTCCCGGCCGACCCAAAACCAAACACCTTCACCCTCACAACGCCGCGGCCCGCTTTCAAGACCTGTGCGACCGCGCCGGCGTCCCGCGCTTCACGCCCCACCAGCTCCGTCACTTCTGCGCCACCGCCATGCTGAACGACGGTGCCAACCTCAAGGTCGTCTCTGAACTTCTAGGACACGCCAACGCCTCGACGACCGCCAACATCTACTGGCACGTCCTGGGCGCCGACGAGCGCCGTCTCGAGCACCAGCGCCACAACCCGCTCAGAGCCATCCTCGCCCAACCAGGAGCAAGCCCATGAACACTCAACAGGCCGACTCCTACAGCATCAACCCGGGCCTAGCCGACGCCATCACTCTCGCCAAGACGCGCATCGGCGAACACGTCAGCTACACCGCGGTCGCCGAAATCTTCGACATCAGCAAGGCCGCCGCCCGCCAGGACATCGCCCGGTGGCTCCGCCGTTGGGCCCGCCGCGAGGCCACGGCCCCACGCACTCAGGCTGTACTCCTGGAGCTCTCATCCCGCCTGGAACGGGGCCCCCACTATGACACCGGCGACCTCCCAGCCGACGAGGAGAAGGACCTCGGCGACGGCGGCCTGGGTAGTGGCGCCTGGCTGGAGACACCGTGACTCACCAACACCGCCGCCGCTGGGTCAAGCTCTGGACACAGGAAGCCATCGCCGGCACCACGCGCCGCGAACTCACCCCCGCCCAGCGCTCCGTCTGGTGGGACTTTCTCGCCCTCGCCGGCGACTCTATGACACCGGGCGTCGTCGCCATCGCCCCCGGCATCCCGTACACCGATGACCAGCTCGTCACGATCCTCAACATCTCCCCCTCGCTCCTGCGCACCGCCACGGCCAAGATGATTCGCTACGGCAAGGTCCGCCTCGACACCGGCTGCATCATCATCTGCAACTGGGAGCACTACCAAGCTGACTATGAACGCGTCCGTAAGTTCCGCGACCGTGCGCAGTCCTCAGACTCAGGCAATAGTCCACAAATGACTTCGGAAACCTTCGGGGTGTCACCTCGAAGCAAAACCACGCCTTTTCCGAATCTACGCGGCGTTACAAAAGTAACGCAGGGTCGTGACGTTACAAAAGTAACGCTCCCACCAGAGGAAGAGGGGAGGGGTGGTAGGGGTGGGGTGGTGGAGCGTACTGACGTCTCTATACAAGATAACAACTCAACACAGCGCCACGCGCACGCGGGGAACTTCCCGAGAGCCTGCGAGCTGTACACGGAGACCTTCGGGAAGGTCACTCAGAAGGCCCGCGCCCGCCTCTACAAGATGTGCCTCGACTTCGAACTCGCCTGGATAGAGGCAGCGTTCAAAGAGGCCCAGAACGCCAAGGCCACCCGCATCAACTACGTCGACGCCGTCCTGGAGCGTTGGGGCCGCGACGGCTACAAAGCCAGCAGACCCCGCGACGCCCGATACCCACCAACCGCCGCCCAGCGTCGTCAGCTCCCGTCCGGAGAACAGCTAGAAAAGGAGTGGGCCGCCAGTGAAACGCCTCAGTGACGTTCTCCCTGCCGCCCTGGGGAGCCGCCCCGACCCGTCGGCCTCTGGCGGCCCACCCTCCGACATCCAGGGGTACGGGGACATGATGTCTGGCCCTGCCGACCAGCCCAAGTGCCCTAGGTGCAACGACGCCGGTTTCGTCCGCCGCAACCTGACCCCGCTCCACCCGGACTTCGGGAAGGTCTACCCCTGCGACTGTCGCCGCCAACAGCAGCACGACACCTACCGCCTCCGGGTCCAACTGTCCCACCTGCCCACAGCCACCGTCGAAACACACCGCTTCTCAACCTGGAAGAACCTACGCCACCTCTCCCCCATCCTGACCCACGTTCAGCGTTTCGCGGCCGGTCAAACTCCGCACCCCTTCCTCACACTCGTCGGCCGTCCAGGGACCGGCAAGACACACCTCGCTCTCGCAATCGCCTGGGACTGGCTGGAGACCGGGCACGGCACCGTCGTTTACTACCAGCTCGAGGAATTCCTGGACACCCTCCGCCGCGGCTACAACCGCGAAGGCGCCACCGTGACCGAGGACACCTACCACGCCCTGAACTTCGCCATGACCGCCTCTCTCCTGGTCCTCGACGACCTGGGCGCCGAGAAGTCCACCGAATGGGCCGAAGCGAAGCTGGACGAGCTCATCGACAACCGCTACATCAACCGGCGACCCCTGGTAGTCACCTCCAACCTGGGTATGTCGTCACTCGCGCCCCGCATCGCCGATCGCCTGGCCGAGGGGCAGGTCTTCATTCTCAAGACCGGCAGCTACCGCCAGCGCGGCCACCAGGAGACCCCCAGTGAATAAGACCGCCATCGAGTACGCCGACTACACCTGGAACCCCGTCACTGGCTGCCTCGGGCCGAACGCCGACGGACGCCCCTGCTCCTACTGCTACGCCAACCGCCTCGCCCACGGCCGCCTAAAGCCCCTCTACCTCTCCCACCGGATGGCCTTCGCCGGCGACGCCCGCAACCCGTTCGCGCCTCGATTCTGGCGAAACCGGCTAGAAGAACCACTGCACCTCCGCGAGCCCTCCACCATCTTCGTCTGTAACATGGCAGACCTGTTCGGCCCCTGGGTCGAGAGACTCACCCAAGACCTCATCTTCCACATCGTCCGCCACTGCCCCTGGCACACCTTCCTCTTTCTCACCAAGTGGCCGCACCGCCTCAGTCTGTTCAGCCCATGGCCCGAAAACGCCTGGGTCGGCGCCACCGCCACCGAAGGCCCAATGGCCTCCTACACCGTCGGAGATCTCCGCAACGTCGACGCGCCGGTTCGCTACCTATCCCTCGAACCCCTCCGAGGCCACATCGACGGGCCGTTCCTCGAAGGCCTCGACTGGGTCATCATCGGCGCCCAGACCGGCCCAGGCGCCGTCAAACCCCGCGACGAGTGGGTCTCCGAGCTCCTGTGCTACGCCGACCACTACGAGATCCCCGTCTTCCTCAAGGACAACCTGCACTGGCCGACCGTCATCAGGCAGCGGCCCACCCCCAAGAAGGAGCCCACCCATGCAACCTGAACCCGGAACCGCCCTCGTCCCCGTCCCGTCAGCCAAGACCGTCGCGGTCGAGCTCACGCCCACCGAGATAGTCCATCTCAGGCAGCAGCAGATGCAGGTCATCGACGAGCTCATGAAGCCGGGCGTCCACTACGGCAAGATTCCGAACACCCCCAAGCCGTCGCTCTGGCAGCCCGGCGCCCAGCTCCTCGACACCCTGCACGGCTACGCCGCCACCTTCTACGAGCTCAAGGCCCTCGAAGACTTCGACCGCGGCCTCTTCAACTACACCTACCTATGCCGGCTCATACGCCGAAGCGACGGTATCACCGTCGGGGAAGCGGTCGGGTCCTGCAACTCCCGCGAGAAACACTACCGAGAGGCCGTCTACCACGGCAAGCAGGAAGGCGAGCCCGTCAACCCCTGCGACAACCTCAACACCTTCGTCAAGATGGCTCAGAAACGCGCCCACGTCGCCGCCACCCTCAACGCCACCGGCCTCGCCGACTACTTCACCCAGGACATCGAGGACGGCGCCGCGCCCGCCAGACCCAAAGGTAAGACTCAGCACAGCGCCCTCGGCCAGTGCCCCATCCACCACAAAGACATCATCGACGGCAAGTACGGCCCCTACTGCCCAACCAAGGTCGCCGACGACGACGGGAAGCAGGTCTGGTGCAAGGGCCTGGCGACAAGCCAGGGAAGCCGGGCCCCCGCCGGAGCATCCACGGACGAGCTACCCCACCCGGACAGCTTCAAGAACATCGGCGACATGCTGACCGCCGCCAAGAAACACTTCGGCATGACCCGCGAGGACGTCCTGCAGCTCCTCGGCGTCTCCGGCCCCATGGACATCGCCAGCATCACCGGCGCCTGGGACGCCATTCTGGCCGACAAACGACCCATGCCCATCGAGGGCGAGGTCGTCGACCTGGACGAGGCCCCGTCCGAGTAGTAGGAGAAAGGACGAGTGACACGTCTCACGATCGCCTTCCTGGTAACCCTGGCCCTCGTGGGGTGCGCCTGGATTGCGAAATGCGAGGAACACACCAATGCTCACTTCACCCTACGCCTGGCTTCGCCGACTTCGCTCGCTGCTGTGTACAGTTCTCGGGCACCAGCCGAAACGCGGATGGGCAGCGGAACCCTACCTGACCGTCGTCTGGTGCAGGCGCTGTCGGCACGACCTCCCGCTGGAGAACTACTTCCGCTCTCTGACCCTTGGCCGGCCGCACAGATACCCACCCGTGACTGCATCATCGGCCGGGAGAGCCACTACGACACGTGGGCCGTCGGCGCCGCCGGGGAGAGAGGCCTGATGCAGATTCACCCTGTCCATGCCTGGCGCTTCGAGCCCTACGGCGGCTTCGACGCCGCTTTCACCCCAGAGGTGAACCTTCTCGTCGGCTACGAGCTCTACCGCGACCAGGGCTGGTGGCCCTGGGTCGCCCAGAAAGGTGTCTGCTGGTGAGGGGAAACGATGGGTAGGAAACGAGTCCACACCAACAACGCGGCCCGCTCCAGGCTCTACAGGACACGCCACCTCCGGCAGTTGCAAGCCGTCCTCGCCGACACACCGGAGCCTCCCTCTCGTGAGCCCAACCGCACCATGTCCTGTTCAGGCTGTGGCGCCAAGACCAGCATCGAGAGACTCCCCATCCCCGCCTACTGCCGCGGCTGCCACGAGAACGGCACCGCCGACCGCCTCAGTGCCACCCCGTGGAGAAAGGAACCATCATGAGAATCGGCTTCATCTGCCCTGACGGGCGCCAGGTCTGCTTCGACGAATGTTTCGCCGGCTGCGTCATGGGAGAACGCTGCCTCACCAAGTCGACGCTCGTTCACCTCTCCCGCGTCCGGCCCTGGAACGGCAAGCCCTCCACCACGCAACTCATCAATGGAACCCGTCTCGAGTACCTGAAAATCGTCGCCGACTACTTCGTCGCCCCGCCCCGGATGGCCTTCGCCCTTCTCGGCACCAGGGTCCACCTCGGCCTCGCGGACGCCGACACGGACGTCTCCCTTCTCGAAGAACAGCTCGACGAGAACGCCATCACCGGCCGGCCAGACAACTACGAGCTCGAGCCCGGCGCCCACGGCGGCACCCTCACCGACTACAAGACCTGGGGCAGCTACAAGGTCGCCCGCGCCCTCGGCATCGTCTCCGAGAAAGTCCCCGACCCAACCCGCGCCCTCTACCGTCGGAGCGGCAACGGCTTCAAGGCGGGAGACCCCAAGATGGTCACTCACTTCCGCCGTGACCCCTCCACCGTCGACCTCCGGGAAGTCGAGCTCCAATTGAACCACTACCGCCTGATGTACGAGGCCGCCGGCTTCCCCGTCGCCAAACTCCAGGTCGAGGCCATTGTCCGCGACGGTAACACCATCACTGCCACCGGCAGAGGCGTTGACCGCGAGATCTACGTCATCCCTGTCCGCATCCTCCCCAACGACGAGGTACACCGCTTCTTCGACGCCAAGGCCAAGGCCCTCAAACACGCCGTCGAAACAGGAACCATGCCGGAACCCTGCGCTCAAGACGAGCGCTGGAACGGGCGCCGCTGCGCCGGCTACTGCGATGTCTGGGAATCCTGCGACCTGGGCCGGAGCGCCCACCAAGAGGCCGAGAGAAAGGAGGCCACCGCCGCGTGACCACACCCACCGCGTCCATCCGCTGCCCCTACTGCATGGAGCAGAACGTCGAGCCCAGGGGGGACATGTGGTTCTGCCGCGACTGCGAAAAGCCCTTCGAAGAAGCGGCAGCACAGATCTCCGCCCCACCAGCCAAGAAGAGGAAGCCGCAATGACCCCACGTGACCCGTCACTACCCCAGGCCCAACGCCGCAGTATCAAGCTCGAACCCGTCACCAACATCACCGCCACCCGCGGCTACAACGTCGGAAAGGGGGTCGCCACCACCACCATCGCCCTCAGAGTGGAGGTCCAGCCCGGCGTCGCAGACCGGGTCATGGACCTGGCCGTCGAGGGCGCCCCCATGTTCGTCACCCTCCACACAGACCAGGGGACCATGTTCCCCACTCCGGCCGAGCCAGGCCCTACCGAGCCAGAGCCGCAGGAGTGACGCCATGAAAATCGGCCCGCCTGAACCCGTACCCGACTTCCCGCCGACCCACAAGTACGCCGAAGTCTGGGAGAAGGCCCACGCCCTCCCCGAGGGCACCTCACTCCCAATACAGTGCCAGGACCGCGAGGAGGCCGCCACAGTAGCCAGCGGGCTCCGGGACGCCTTCGCGGACTCCGAGCCCCCGTTCAACGTCAAGCAGCGCGGCCCGATGGTCTGGGTCTGGCGCCAACAGCCCCCAGCCCTCCCTAAGCCCACGCCCAAAGACGCCCAGGCCCGCAAAGAACCCGAGTAATCAGGCGCCGGGGTAGTGGGAATGGGCGCCCCCACTGCCCCGGCCGCCCGACAGGAGCAACCGCCATGCAGCCAATTCGCCTGACCCTTCTCGGTGAACCCCTCGGCAAGGCCCGCGCCCGAAAGGGCGGCGTGACCGCAAAGGGCGTCCACTTCTACACCCCCGAGCCCACAGCCCACGCCGAGAACGCCTGGCGCGCCATCTTCAACACCTCTGGCTGTCAGCCCTTCCCCCCCAAGACAGCGCTCGAAGTCACCATCACCTTCTACCTCACCCGCCCAAAGAGCCTCCCCAAGAAAATAACAAGGCCGCTTTCGCGGCCCGATAAAGACAACCTCACCAAGCTCGTCACGGACGCCCTAGAAGGCTTCGCCTACGACAACGACTCCCGCATCGTCGACTCCCACGAGCACAAACGCTTCGCCGTCTACCCCGACCAGCCCAGGACTGAAATCGTTATCGGCGAGGCCACCTGACCCCCTACGCCGCAACCAGGTCCTCGAAGTACAGCGCCACGCGCCGCGTCCCACTCGCCAGCCCATGCCGGACAACCACCCGCTCCCCGCTCAAGATGAGCGCCTTCCGCCCGAACTCTTGCAGCCCCGACGCCCAACTCAGGATGCGGATGCTTGGGATACCGACGCGAGCAGCCACTACCTCCTCGCCGACCGGACCCACCCCTACCTCCACCACCTCGCCCTGCGCACCGGCCGCATTCGCCGGGTCCCACTCCAGCGCCGTAAGCAGCATGTCGTTCGGCGCCGCCGCGTACACCTCAGTCCACGTCGGCTGCACCACTGAGTTCTGCCACCCGTTCACCACAGGGAACCGCCGTTGACCCGTCACCCTTGCCCCCTCGATGTACGTGTTGGGCCACGGGTCCACCCAGCCAGCCTCCGGTGACACCGCCGACAGGAACGCCCCAACCCCGGTATGCCCCGCCGTCTTCCGCGCCCGCATCCCGATACGTGACCCCGCCAGCACCAAGAACGGCGCCAGACGCCGCGTCCCGCCATGTATCGGCACCGCCCCCGTCCCCGAGATGAACGCGTGCTCCCCAACCTCCTCGACCACCGTATAGTCAGTGCCACCCTCGGGGTCATAACCTAGCTGCATCCAACAGCTCCCCGTCTGCACCGTCACCACGTTGTAATGCAGCGCCACCAGCACCAGGTCAGCCGCGATAGCCGCCTCCACGCTAACCCAATTTCCCCAGGCTCCAATCCCAGCCACAGGCCGGGCGTCAGAGTACGAAGACGGGAGCACCGTCGATGGCTCAAGCCGCTGCGCGTTCCAGTAGTTCGGCAACAGGTCCACCTCTCCCCCAGCCCCAACCTTGCCTAGCAGGTACTCCCGCAGGCACAAGTTGTAACCGGTCAAATGCAGCACGTCACCCCGCCCGTTGTACTCGGCTTTCACTTCTGCCGCCAGCCCGTGCCAGTACGCCACCGCCTCGAGGAACAGGTCTCGGTGCGCCACTTGCCCATTCGACTGCCGGTCCTTATGTCGGGGCCGCCTCTCGACCCGAACGCCAGCTCCACTCCCCTGGAACGAGATGCCATCCCCAAGGCTACCTCTCGCCCGAACCGAGAAGAGCGGCCCCGTCACCTTCACCATCGCCCAAGCTCTCCCCGGCCTACCCGCCGCTCAGTCTCTTCCCCAGCTCGACGGACTCCCTGATGAGCGCCTGGTCTATCAAGCCCTCCACCTCCCGGCAGAGAACGCCGGCTCTCGCGTAGGACAAGACAGCAATCAAAGACCCCGCGTTCGCCGCCTCCGCCTCCGCCCTCTGTACGTTCCCCAGAGCTTCTTGCAGCTTGGCTTCCATCACGCCCATCGCCTGACTACCTCCTTGGCCCCTACAGCTCCTCGCGGTAGATCCGCGCCAAGTTCTCCCTCACAGCCCGAGCCGCCACGGTGCCGGACCGCAGCTCGTGAACCTGCCACGCCCCCAACGCCGCCCGCTGTCGCCACGTCTCATAATTCTCATACACCTCCCGCATCGCGGCCCGAATGTCCTCCACCGCGGGCGCCCACCAGTTCGAGCCCTCGTAATACTCGTGCTGCACCTTCGACGGCTCCAACTCAGCCTCGACGAACCGCACGCCCCCGAACGGCTGGCCCCGTTCGTCACGCAGCACCTCACCCGGCCCCATGCAGTCCGTAACGATAACCGGCAGCCCGCACGCCAACGCCTGGACCGGCGGGCACCCCCACCCCTCGCCAGACGTCGGCAGCACGAACGCATGACACGAACGCATCATCATCACCAGCTCCCACCACGGGAACGCGCCCTCCACAACCGCCACCTGATCATCCACCCGCTCGCCCACCCACGAGTGAATCTGGTCCACCACCACGTCCCCCTCGTCGTGGCACATCGTCTTGATGATGAGCCCCACGTTCTTCTCCCGCCCGAACTCGTCCGCGAACGCCCGCACCAGCAGGTCAAAACGCTTCCGCAGCTGCCACCACCCCGACGCGAAGAAGCGGAACGTCTGCTCCCCGTGGTAGACCGCCGGTAGGAACGACGCCGAGAACTGAGACGTGTCGATTCCCACCGGCACCACCTTAACCGGCACGTCCACTCCCGACGCCACGAACGCCTCTTTGTTCATGAAGGTCGGCACCCACACCTCGTCCATCCGGTTGCAGGCCCGCTTCCACCGCTCGCAAATGCGGTCGACCTCTATCATCGACCACCCCACCCGATACTTCCCCGAGTTATGATGGAACAGCGGCGCGATGCTGTAGACCACCTGAACCGGCTCATCCTCGGGCTCCACCAACCGCAGCTTGTTGACCATCAGGTCGTAGCTGGGCGGCTCGTAAATCGTGTCGTCGTGCTTACAGAGGTAATGCACCTCCACCCCCGCCTCCACCAACGACCTGAACAGCACCGTCGCCGTCTCCGAGTACCCCGTCGGACTCCCCGTGTGCGTGTGGAACGTGAAAGGCAAACGCTCCGGAACATCACCCATGACTACTCATCCTCTCGCTCTCATCCCCAGACCGCGTAGCCCGCCAACAAGCCGAGTCCGTAACCCGTCCCTGCCAGGAGAACACCCCACAGCAGCGCCCGCCAAACTGCCATCACTCCCCCAGCAGCCCCAGAAGGTAACTCTGCACGTACAGGTTATACCCCGACAGCGCCATCCCCCACGCCCGGACCACCCACCACGCCTTTGACGCCCCCGGCAACGCGTTCCAACTAGACACCGCGGCCGCGAAACTCGCCCGATGCGCCGCCTGCAACTCCGTGTTCGGGTTCCTCACCACCCTCTTCCGGTACACGGTCGTCATCCCCCGTCGCCGCTGATAGACCAGCGCCCCGTCCAGCGACCCGAACGCCTGAATCGAGAAGAGCGGCCCCTTGACCTTGACCACGCCCTACCCCCGCCCTCCATCGAGCGTCACGCACACCAGCGGGTACGTTCCGTACAGGAATGACTTCACCACCCCGAACCTCCCCAGCTTCTCCACCCACCACTCCGCCGGGAACCACCGCTCATTGCCGAACACCCCTTGCGGGCTCGCCTCCACCGGCATCCCAGCCACCACCGTCCTCGCCACGCGCAGTTGTTCGCCCACCACCTGGTCAATCTCGGCGTCCGAGAAGTGCTCCAGCAACCCGAGCGAGAACGCCAGCCGGAACGACCTGTCCCCGAACGGCAGGTCCAGCGCATCCCCGAACAGGTACTTGATGCTCACGCCCAACACCCGGGCGTTCACCTCGCACATCTCCAAGATATGCTCATCGTTATCGAGTGAAGTCACCTCCACTCCGCCCCCTACGAGCGGCGCGCCCATTACCCCCGCCCCGCTCCCCACTTCCAACGCCTTGTCGCCCCCCACCACGTGCCGCGCCAGCTCCTCGACGAAACGGCCATGCTCCATAATGTTCCCCTCCAGAAGCCGCTTCGACCCCACGACGTTCTCGTAGAACGCTCCCCATGACTTCCACTTGTGCATCGTATCTCTCCACTGACGCCTCAAACGCCCGCAGAATATGACAAAGGGCCAGAGCAAGCCCCTGAGAACCAGTCTCCAGCTCGCATCTGACCCCGTACCCACGTTCACTTACGGTGAAAACTACCATACCCTCACCACCCACGTCTTCACCGAGTCAGCCAATCGGCGCTAGTTCGGCTCCGGCACGTCCCACGGCGCCTCCTGCTGGGGATTCCCCTCGATGAACAGCTTGACGAAGCGGTTGAAGCCGCTCATGCCGGTCCCCGAGGCGTAGAAGTCCCAGCTCGACCGCGAAGTCTGCGGCACCTGCGCGTCGTCGCGGTAGGTGCTCACGCCGGCCGTCATCGTCAGCCGAATGGAGGTCTGCGGGTCCGTCTGCGGGTTCGCAGGGATGACCCGCGACCGGACGTAGTGCAGACCCTTCCACTTCGAGTAGGTGATGACGTCCCCGATCGTGCCACTCGCCGTCAGCGAGAACATCGGGCCTGTGACTCTAGTCAATCTCTCTCACCTCCTTTCCGCCCAGAATCGAGTCGCCAGATTATACACCACCCGCGCCCTTATCCTACGGGCCTTCCGGCTCACCCGGGTTTCCCCCGGTCAGCATGAACCGCGAGATGTACAGGTTGTAGCCCGCCATCACCGGCCGCTTTCGCCGGTGGTCCTGGTAGTAGTCCCATGAGAACTTCGCGCTCTCCGTCAGCGCCCCCCACGACGCCACCGCCAACGAAAACATCGACCGCCCCTCTTGCTGGAACGACGTGCGGGGGTTGAACGGCGAGTACCACCGGCAGAGCTGGGTGTAGCTCGACTCACGCCGGAACACCCCGCTCCCCTCGACCTTGTACAGCACCGACGTAGCCGACGCCGACAGCCCCTGCCACGCCTTGAGCGAGTAAAGCGGAGACAGCATCTTCATCCTAGAACACCCATGCTATACTCTATCACGGCCATGAGGACTCTACCCGCCGCCCTCCTACAAACTCAGAAAGACGCGCCCTTCGTCTTCCCCGCCGTCAGGGTGCGCATCCGCAACCGCCGCGGATCTGCCATCCTCGCCGACTGGACTCGCCCCTACACAGGCCCAGAGCCCGACGGCCCCCACGCCGCCACCGCGCCCGGCGACGGTTCTCTCTGCCGCGCCAGAATCGACCCCGCCGTCGACAAGCTCTACTACCAGCGTCTCGCAGACCCCGGCACGGACGCCGACAACACCGTCTTTGGCAAGAACATCATCGGCACCAACACACCCGGGACCATCAGCAACCACAAGCTCGTCTGCCGCTACACCACGCCGGCCGCCGCCACCATCACCCGAGTCTATTGCTACTGCCGCGCCCTCTTGGGCACCATCAACGCCAAGGCCGTCATCTACTCCGACAACGCCGGCGCCCCAGACGCGCTCCTGGCCGTCTCAGACGAACTCCCTGGCATCGACACCACGGCTACCTGGCGGGAGTTCACCCTGTCAACCCCGCTCGCCGTCACCGCCGGGACCGTCTACCACATCGGCCTCATCGTCGACGGCTCAGTCATCATCTACGCCGACGCGGGCACCACAGACCAGTGCAGTGACAACGCCGACACCTACGCCGACGGCCCCACCGACCCATTCGGCGCGCCCGCCACCACGCCAGACAACGCCCTCTCCATCTACGCCGCCAGCGATGGCCCCTCCCCCTGGACCTACCTCGCCGCCGTAGGAGCTGGAAGCGGCGTCGCCCTCGCCAGCACCGGAGCCACGGTTCTCCTGTTCTACGTCGCCCCCGACACCATCACCATGCTCTGCCGCGAGAGCACGGACTACGGCGTCACCTTCGGCGCCCCCGACGTTCTCGACATCACAGCGGGCGCCGTCGGCCCCATCGCCGGCGCCATCAAGAGCGACGGCACCGCCCTCTGCGTCTACTACAAAGGAACCACCGTCTACACCGTCAAGCGCGTGACCGGCGTCTGGCAAGCGGCCCAAGCCTGGCCCAACTCCGCCAACGCCATCACCGGCATCGCCTGCCAGTACAACTACGACTGGGAAATCCTCGTCGCCGGCGTCGCCACGGACGGCTCCCCGGTCCTCTGGGCCAGCCAGTTCAGCGACGAGCTAATCTCCCCGCCCGACGAGTGGCAAGCCCTCCGCACCGTCATGACCCGCCCGTCGACCGAGCCCTTCACGTACGCCTTCCCCTTCAGCGTCCCCGCCGACGTAAACCGTGCCTTCTTCGTCGAGAGCCACACGGACCCGGTAACACAAGACCGCATCTACTGGACACACCAGCCCACAGACACCCACTACGGATACGACACCTGGCTCGAGCCCGTCCCTTTCAACCTCGAAACTCCGTACGGCGCCGCCCTCGCCTACAGCGCCCCCGACCTCTGGCTCACCACGCCCTACGGCATCTGGCACGCCGACCTGACCCCCACCACGTGGGACATCACCGGCTACATCCTCGAAATTCGCCAGCAACTCCTGCCCGGCTCCTACCGCTCCCGCCTCGACGTTGTCCTGGACAACACCGCCGGCATCTTCAACTCGTTCAGTCAGCTCGGCCGGGAAATCACACTGGAGCTCGGCTACGTCACCCTGGGCGGGCCGCTCTACTCCGAAACCCCGCCCTTCTACATCACCGGCTGGCGCCACGTCTCCCCGCCTTGGTTCCCGCTCCGCGCCATCTTCCCCCAGGGCGTCATCGGGACCCTGCATATCGTCGCCGAGGACATCTGGACGATGCTCCAACGCTGGCGTCCCCGCCGCACCATCGAGTGGCTCGCAGGCCAGAAGAGCGTCTTTCTCATGCTTCAGTACCTGTTCGCCAGAATCGGCTTCTTGCTCCTTGACTCAGGCAGCCCCTCTATGGCCATCATCAACTTCGAGCCCGAGTTCTCCGTCACCCTCGGCCGCACCGGCCGTTGGGCCGTCCAGAAGCTACTCTCCTACGTCGAGGACGTCCCCTTCCAGCAGGGCAACGCCATCTACGTGAAGTGTCCCGAAGCCGACGACGCGTCAGACTACACGTACCACCACACCTTCGGCACCGCCCATCTCTGCTACCGAGGCCGCTACGACACCGGCGCCTGGGACCCCAACCGCGCCCAAGTCTGGGGCACCACTCTGATGCTCGAAGACTACGAGTTCGACCAGATCGACCGCATGGGCGACCGGCTCTCACGTGTGACCGACCCCGACTACCCAGACACGACTCGCGCCGCCGAACGCGCCACCGCCGAGCTCCGAAAGGGCGAGATGTTCCACAAGCACTCCGGCTGGGTCCAGGTCCCCACCAACTGCGGGCAGGAGCCTTGGGATGTCATCACCATCACCGACGTGCCCGCCGGCGTCACGGCCATCAAACGTCGGGTCGCCGGCATCGAGACCCGTTACAAGAAGCTCGCCTGGCTCTACTGGCAAGTCCTCACACTCGCCGCGGTGTAACCCATGACCACCCACCGCTCCCCGCGCGTCGACGCCTACCCCCTAGAAGGCCGTCTCTACAACGCCCCGTGCGGCCACCTCGCCCCTTGTGGCTGCGACCAGGCCGCATGCTGCTTCCGCTGCCCGGCGCCACGCTGCAAGTTCGACGTGGGCGGGGCCGACCGCATCCGTGCCCAGTCCCGTGCCGACAGAACCAAAGCACTCCGACGCCTCGGCCTCTCGGCCCACGAAATGACCAAGGCACTCGGGGTCAGCCGCCGGACCGTCTTCCGAGACCTGACCAGGAGGTGAAACCATGAACCTGAAGCTCACACAGTTCTGCGTCGCTCTTCTCGCCACCACCCTCGTCGGAGCCATCGACGGGATGTTGGTCTGGGGCGCCATCTTCCGCAACGTCGACATGGCGACCGCCATGGCCGCCTTCTCCGGCCTTACCGGAATCGCGGGCTCGGCCGCCGCCTACCTCTTCCGGCTGAACGGGACGACCCCCACTACCGGCAAGGTGCCCCCTACCCAGGAACCCACGCGGTAGTCGTATACGCATGAGTGTTACCCTGCTCATCGAGCGCGACTACCTGGCGGCCGTCGTCACGGCCGTCCGCGCCGCCACCACGAAGATCTGCGTCGCGTGTTACGAGTGGGGCTGGTACGAAGGCCAGCGCACCGGCACCGTCCAGGACATCAACCGCTCCCTCTGCCAGGCCGCCCAGCGCGGCGTCACCGTCTACGCCCTCCTCCACCGCGAAGCGCCCAGACGCCCCCTCTACAACATCAACAACAAGACCATCCGCAACCTCCGCCGCCACGGCATCGACGCCCGCTTCGCCCTCTCCTCCAAGGTCCTCCACGCCAAGTTCTGGGTCTTCGACCAGACCACCATCATCGTCGGCTCACACAACATCTCGTCCAGGGCCACCACCTCAAACGCCGAGATCGCCCTTCTCATCCACGACCCCCACCTCGCCTCCCAACTCCACGGCTACTTCCTCTCCCTCTACTCCCCAGCTCCTACCCCCTCTAGTTAACTCCCCCCGCACCCACCCACACACCAACCCCCACATACCCGCCAACCCTACGCAACTGCACTCGTATAGGCGTCCTCACGCACTACAACGCCGCCAACACTCGCGTGAACGTTGACCACGAACGCGCCCGCAACAAGCCCGACACTCGCGCTCACTCAGCGCGCACCCGCGTCCGACTCGACGACAACTCGTCGACCACTTAGCCGTCACCCGTCACGCACTCGCTTCACACTTGCTTGACACATGCCCGTGGCCCGCGTGAGGTACACCACTGGCCCGCGTCCGTTCCCCCTGACCACCAGCCGACACCGTCCTCCCCGCCGGCTGAGCACGACGACAGGAATAGGTAGCACCCACCAGACCCCTCAGGAAGCTCTCTGCGGCGCTGCCCGCGTCACGTTATCGACTCTGAGCCGAAAAAGAGGTGTCCTACCACTCCGAAAGGGAAAGTTGAATCTGAGAACCGTCACGTTATCGTATCTGAGTGCGAAAAAGCCTCGGTCTGCAGGAGATCTCGCCCGCCGATCGCCCGTTGACGGGTGCCCGGTCGACGGTGGCCCGAAGCTACGGCCTCGGCCAGCGACACGCTCTCGAACACCGGAGCACCGCTTGCGCACCAGCTCCAAGGCGGCTCACGGAGCGTCCACCTGCCCGCCCACCCTGGCCCGGCAGCCCCGTGGTACACCCACCACCGCCTGCCGAGAGGGTGACGTGGTTCGCCACTACCCGGCGCCTACTCGGGCTTCCGGTCGCCGCGGCCCTCCGCGAGTTCCGGCCACCGGCTCCCTCACGCCCTCGCACCCGCCTCCCGTCGTCGCACGGGGCCACGCCCCCACCCCTCGCGCCGTGCCTTCGCGGACGGGGAGACGGGCGTTCGGGACCGCGCTCCCCACACCGCCAGCGACGAAACGTCATCGCCCGCATGGAGCCGCCACACAACTCCAACGGTCATACCCTGCGGGGGCTCCCACCCACCCGCCCTCTACGCTGCGGCGGTCCGGGGCGCGGCCAAGCAACGTACGCCGCCGCCGGCTTCCCTTAGCATAGCGCCAGCCCTTCCCGCCGCCAGGGTTTCCCGCTGCCTGGGCCACCCATGCGCTCCCTCCGTACCGTACCAACCCTCCGCGCTGGGCGCCCGGCCCAGGCGCGTTTGCCCCTTTGGCGGCAGGCGGGCTCTCAGGCGCTACGCCAGGGCTGCGCCTGCGGCGTGCGTGGTCCCGGGCGCTGTTCACGGGGGTGTGTCGTGTCTCGTTGCGCCGTCTGCGGTCTGCCCTCTGGCTCGTGCGCTGTTGCTGCTGGCGGCGCCGCTCTCTGTGGCTCCTGTCTCCCCTCTTTCCTCTGGCAGCCGGGCGCTTGCTGTCGCATCTCCGGGGTCTGGGTCCTCCGGTGTGCTCGCTGCCGGCGCCTGGTTGCCCCCTCTGGCACAGCTGGCCTCTCCGGTCACTGCCGCCCCTGCTTCCGCCGCCTTCACCCCAAAACAGTTGCGCCACCAACCCCCACGCACCCCGAAGTCGACCCAGCATCATCCGCTCGGTACCGCACGGAATCTGCC
>Ga0299915_10001180_pt1 | contig 19309 bp, 19 predicted proteins | sample RVTome_13_FD_200263 | JGI IMG/M metagenome (GOLD analysis project Ga0299915, IMG submission 200263) | Soil microbial communities from uranium-contaminated site in the Upper Colorado River Basin, Wyoming, United States - RVT92D227 (version 2) ... | reverse complement strand
CTGAACATAGCTGACCTTTGGGGAAGGAAAGCGTCGGGCCGCCACCTCCATCATCTCGAAAGAGACATCCCCGGAGACCACCTGCTGCGCCCCTTTCTCCAGAACCGGGGTGAACCGGCCGGTTCCCGAGGGAAGATCCAGCAAAAGTCCGACCGGCCCTACTTCCCTGAGGGCACGCAAAACGAGAGACCGATCTCGCGTTAGCTTGATCCTCCCCAGAATGCCCGTAAATCGGGTACGGTCATAGCGTTGGGCGATGCGGGCATCTCGATACTTCCTCTTCGCCTTGTATTTATTTTCTTCAGGATCCAATCCTGTCCTCCCCCTCAAAGGCCATCCCCATCCCGAAAAGGAGCCAAAATATAGCGTAAGACCAGAAATGGTAAAAGGAGGTCCCCGCGGCCGCGCAGATGAGAAAAGAAAGGAGCGAAGCCGAGGTCGCCAAAGGATAAAGGGGAGGTCCTCTGCGTCTCCTCCATAGAGAGAGCGCAAGGGCGACGAGGAGACTGGTGAACGAGGCAATTCCCACCAACCCTTGACTGGCAAGGATCTCCAGATAAATATTGTGGGGATGATAAATGGGAAAGACCGCCCCGGATCCTTTCTTAGTGACCTTCTCGTAGAGAGGAGGAGGAAGATAGGGCTTCTGCAACTCCGCGTTGCGTTTGTATTTGTCGAAAATGTCCAAGCCCTTTCCCAGAAGGGGCCGGGAAAGAAACATCCGATAGCTGATCTGCCAGCCCAGGATCCTCTGATACCTCTGCTGGGAAAAGAAGTCTCCGATCGTCAAAAGCCTCTGCTTGCCCCTGGTCATTGGAAGCAATGCCAGGGCCAGAAGGCAACACCCGATGAAAATGAGGTAAGGGAGCTTGTGGCGGGAGAAGAGGGTCAAAAAAAGCAGTGTAAACGCCAGGGCAATCCAGACCGATCGGGTTTGAGAAAGCACCGAGCTGGCGGCAAAGGAAATCGCCGCCAGGCCGACCAAGGCCCTCTTCCACCATTTTGTCCTCTCCTCCATCAGCAAGAGCGAAAGGGGAAAGAAGGGGAGGGGGTATTCAAAGAAGGTGGGAGATGGAAAATGGGCCCGCACCCTCCCTTTCCAGAGCCCAGCCCCACGGATCAGGTCGTGGCCATTGAAGAATTGCAGCAACCCATCCACTCCGATGATCAGGATGACCCAGGTGGCAGCCCAGAACAGCCTCCGGAGTCGAGCCTGGTCCTTGAGATATTCCAGGGAGCCGAAGAAGATCACCAGGACCTTGGGAACCTCTGAGAACAACTGCTGGAGGCTGTGGGACCTCGTCTCGGAAAAGACGGCCGAGAGGGCCAGGGAGATCAAGAAAAAGAGGAGGGGAAATCGCAGGGAGACCGGGGGCAGGAAAGGGGAGACGGCCAGCCGACGAACCATCCAGGAGAGGCCGAACAAGATCAACGCCACATTGGATGCATCGCGGGAGAAAAAGAGGACCATCACCAAGGCGAGGAACGAGGCCTCGAACACCAGATCGGCCATCCCTTGCACTGGGTCAGACCTGAGCCAGCAAAGAGCCTGCTGCCACCTCCTCATACGATGCCCTCTTCAGTCCTCTTGCGAGCCAAGACCTCTCGGAACAAATCCTGATAGGCACTCACCACTTTACCCAAGGAAAAACTCTGAAATGCTCGATCCTTCGCTGCCTCCACCACGGATTCCCTCAACTTCCCATCTCCACGAAACTCCAGAATGCCCTCTGCCAGGGCCTGCACATCCCGGGGCGGGACCAGGAGGCCATACCTTTCGTCCGGGATGATCTCCCGCACGCAGGGGAGATCGGAGGCGATGGCCGGGACCTCCGCCGCCATGGCCTCCACCAGAGAGGTCCCGAAGCCTTCCCAAAGCGAGGGGAAGGCAAAAACATCCATGCCTCGCAAGAGAAAGGGAACATCGCGCCGCATCCCCAGGAAATGCACCTTCTCTCCGCAGCCAAGATCCCTCGCCTCCCTCTCCAGGCTCGAACGGACCTCTCCCTCCCCCACCATGATGACCCAAAAGTTGAAGAACCCTCCCTCCTTTAGGAGGGGCAGGGCCTGCAACAGGAAACTATAGCCCTTCTGGGCCTTCATCCTCCCCACCACCCCAATCACCAACCTGTCCGGTGGGACGCCCAATCTTCTCTTCGCCTCCTCCTTGGAAGGTAGATTCTGGAAGTCCCTGAGATCGACCCCGTTGTGGATGACTTTGACCTTGGATCGGGGAATGCCTATGCTATCTACCAGATTCTCCTTGACCGCGTAGGAAACGGCCACGACCTCATCGCTCAACAGGGCGAGGAGGCGGATCATCAGTCTCCTCCTCGGCTTGCGGACGGCCTGGGGAAGGTGAAAAGAGGGGACGATCACCGGAACCTTGGCCATTCGGCCCGCCAAGACCCCATAGAAGGCGGAGCGGTACTTGTGGGCCCTGAGGATGCTGACCTTCTCTGCCCGCAGCAGTCGATAGAGTCTTAGGAGGAGGCGCGGATTAAAACCGGCAACCTCTTCCCCCAAGGCCTGCACCTCCAAGCCATTTTGCTCCAATTCCCCCCCGATCTCCCCCTTGTCGCTCAGGCAGCAGACCGAGGGAGTGAATGACTCCCGGTCATAGGAGGAGACGACCTTGGCCAACTGGTTCTGGACCCCTCCCACGCCCAGGGAGGTAATCAAATGAAGGACGCGACGAGGCTGACTCATCTCTCCTCAGTCCCCGGGCAATCGAATCCCCAGCTCCTGGCGCAGGAGCGAAAACATCTCCAGGAAACGGTGCCGGTAGGTATATTGGGCCAACACCCTTCTCTTTCCCTGCTCGGCGATCTTCCTCCTCGCCTCCTCCCGGGGCACATAATGGCGAATCTTCTCCATCATCTCCTCCTCTCCGTGGAAGGTCTCGATCTCTCTGCCCGGCACCAGGACCTCTTCGATCCCCTCGAGGTGCTGGCAAAGATAGAAGGCGCCACATCCCACCGCCATGTAAAGCCGTTGGCTCATGGAGTTGCGCAGATGCGGGGCCCGATCAAAGGCCAGGAAGATAGCGGAGAGAGAGGCGACCTGGGCATATTCGCTTCCATAAACGAACCGGCCTCCATAGGCACGCCCCAACGGGGAAAGACGAAACGCGAGGTTCCTGAGCTTGCGGGCGGGCTCCGGACCCCACCATTTCAAGTCAAAGCCCCCCCGCATCGCCCGACCAAGACTCCTTCTTCGGCCGATATATTCCGACTGTTCGCTGAGATTGCCCACGAAAGTCAAGGTGGAGCCGAAGAAGGCCCGACTTTGAGGGGGTGGGATTCCTATTTCAAAGTAGGAGGGAGCAAAGCCCTGGGATAGCCAGGCGACCTTCTCGACACCTGCTCTGCGGAAATCCTCTACCAGACCTTGGGCCATGGTGAAGAAAAAATCCACCCTCCGCGCCAGATTGAGCACCGTCCCATCGTAGATCGGGTCAGGATGCCATTGCACCATGGGAATGGACTTGGATCTGGCTGCATCAAGCCAGTGCTCGCGAACCCCAGTCCCTTTGGTCAATAGCAACAGATGAGGGGAAAAGGTCTCCAGGGATGAAAAAAAATCCTCCTCCGGATCAGAGGCGGCCTCTGGGTCAAACCCCTGGACAGTAAGGCCCAACTCTCGTAGGCCTTGGGCATAATAGTGCCCGTTATTCCAGGGGTGGCGAAAACGGGTCAGCAAGAGGATTTTCTTCATGGTGTCAGGGCCCCTGGCGGTGGCGCTTGCGGGGTCGGACCGATCGCTGCCAGATCTCCTCCATCATCTCCCCCGGATCATGGGCACCCAGGTGTTTTTCGTAGATGGCAAAGAAACGAAGGCGATCTCGCACGGAGATGGAAGGAAGCCGCGGGTTATTCAACCCGGAGAGGTCCCTCACCCGTAAGGCATAAGGGACCCTTCTCATCCGCCGGCAGCGGGCATTATCCAAGAAGCAGAAAGTGGAAAGGCCAAGATCGCCCTCCGGATTAACCAGGATATTGGTGGGATTCAGGTCTCCGTGATAGATCCCGCGGCGATGGAGCTCAGCAACGGTCAGGGCCAGCATCTTGAGAAAGGCACCCTTTCCCCATCCCCTCTCCGCCAGCCATTTTTCGAAGCCATCCTTGAGCAATTGCTTCAGCCGAAGGCCTCGGACTGCTTCGGTCAGGAGAAAATCGAGAGGGGGGGAGAAGAAGGAAGAGCTCATCCCCAGGCCGATCAAGGAAGGGGTAGCAAATCCCGATCTCCGTAACAGACTGCCTCCTCTCCAAGACCTCTGAGCCCTTGTTCCTCGCAGCAGGACCTTGAGCCGACCCTTCCAGCCTTGGCCCTGAAAATACTTCAGATAGAGCTCACCCTTCGCTCCCTTTATCTTAAAAACCAGGCTTCCCTTCGAGGTGGGAATTAATTCGCAGGCAGAGTTCCCTTCTAACTGCTCCATCTCGCAGAAGAGGATCTCCAACAGGTCCTCCCTCTCCCAATCGCTGCGGATGAGGAGCTTCCTCCTTCCCTTCTGCCTAAGGGAGTAAGGGAAGGGACCTTCTTGAGGTAGTTTGAGGAAACCCCCCATGGCTCAGGAGGCCCCCCTTAACTGGGAGAAGAGGGAAAGGATCGCCTCAGTATTCCTGTCCGCAGGATGTGCCCGGGCGCTCTCCCAAGAGGACTGGTTTACCCTTCCCCAAGCTCCTTCCTGATAAATGGTGGCAATCGCCTCGGCCAATGAATCCGGTTCGGGCGAAGGAATCACCCGACCATTCTTTCCCTCCTCGATGATCTCCGAGGCCCCAGCATACTGAGTGGTGATGACCGGAAGGCCACAGGCCAGCGCCTCCAGGCAAGCATATCCAAAGGGATCGTAGTAGCTGGGCAAGACGAAGAGATCTGCGCCGGCGTAGGCCTCCTCCACCTGGTCTATCCCGCCCAAGAAGAGGATCCTTCCCTCAATCCCCAACCCTCGGATCAGTTGCGCGAAGGGGCAGGGGGATCCCCTTCCCGCCACCAGGCCCTTCACCCTCATCCCCCTTCGGTGCAAGAGCCCTATGGCCTGAAGCAGGGGCATCAGACCCTTGCGACGGAAGTCATTGCCCACAAAGAGCACGGCCATCTCCTCCTCCTCAATCTCCCATTTTCTCCGGGCAGCGCCGCGGTGGGCCTCCCTCACCGTCGGATTGAACCGTTGCAGATCGACTCCATTGTAAATGGTGATGACCTGCTCCTGGGGGATCTGGTAGTAGCCGATGAGCTGGCGCCGCGAGGCCTCGGAAATGGTGATGACCCTCCGAAAATGGCCGGGGGAGAACATCCTCTTCTCCATCCAGAGGAGGAACTGGCTCTTGAAGCCGAGACGCTTCCAGGCCCTGGTCAGGCTGCTCCGGTAGCGGCGTTGGAGCACTTCGCGATGGAGCCCCTCCCCCAGACGATAGACATCCAGGGAAAAAAGGGGGGTGAGGCCGAAGACGATATCGAAGGGGGCCAACCCCCGGAGGAGACGATCGGCCATCAAGGGGAAGCTGATCAGCTTGGCCAGAGACGGCCATCTCAGGGCAGGAACCCGGTGGAGGGTAAAACGCCCTTCTTCCTCTCTATTCCACCGGTTGGCCAGGACATGGACCTCGTGGCCTCTTTCCTGAGACTGGGCCACGAACTGCCAGGCAAAGCGTTCTACCCCGCCTCGCTGCGAGATGAAATCCTTGACCACCACCCCGATTTTCATCGGCGAATATCTGTCCTCTGCCCTTCCTCCTGAGGACCCAATAGGCCCAGGTCCGGAAGATCAATGTGGAAAGAGAAGGAACCCCTCATTGATGACTGACCCCCTTGTCCTCCGAGATCCCCAGGCGCAGGGAAAGCCGGGAGAAGGGGCCAATCCCCTTGAGAGGTGCGACCATGGCAGGAAGCATCGAACGAAACAGATCCTGCACGAAGGGGTTCAGGGGAATCCTGCGACCGTCAATCAGGAGCTGCACCTGTTCCCTCTCTCTTCTTGAGAGGAATTTTTCCTCCAAAAAATCCGCCAGCGGCTTGGAATCGTCGAGGGGGAAGAGGGGCACCTCCACTGCAAGGGGGACATCGCTCACCACCGCCAGGAGGCCCTCCTGTTTGCTGGTCAGCAACCCCCCCCCAATCTGGCTCCGGTGAACCTCCACCTTGGGTCTCGCCTCGCTCTTGTATCCCTCGGCCAGAATGAGGTCCATGTCCGAGAGGTAAGAGTTCATCAACTCCTCCAGGCTTTTTTCTCGACCCAGCCTCTGGAAGACCCCTAACCCTTCAGGGGTGGAGACTGCTGCCACCTCTGCCCCCGCCTGGGCATGCCGCCAACTATCCTTTCCCTCCTGATCCAAATGAAACCCATGGCTTCCATGCTTGACCGTACCGACCCGATAGCCCCTTGCCCGAAGCAAGGGGATCAGGGCCTCCAGCAGCGTGGTCTTCCCGCTCCCGGACCTGCCAACAACCGATATGATGGGAATCATGGAGAACTCCTTTGGGGGTTGAAGCTCCTCGCCCAGAGGGCGGGGGTTCCCGGAGATAAAGAGTTACAATTCAAACTGTTGTACCCCTTAACCCCGCTGACAAGGCGAATCTTGCAAGGCACCTCCCGGTCGATTGAGAGACAACCTACCTCCCCTCACAGCCCTTGCCCAACACCGGGGAGCATATCTCAGCTTTCACGATTGAATGCATAGATTCGAATCACAGGGTTATTGAAGCCATATGGTTTGAAGGGAGGTTTGAATTCCTTCAGCAACCTTTCCCGGGTGAAGATCTCCCGATACATCTTGGTCTTTTCTGGGACATCCTCCGGGTTTTCCAAAAACCTCTCGTACAAGAATCCATTCACTATCAAAAGGACCTCCTGCGCACCCCTATAGGCCTTATATTCCTCGTAGGCCTCGTCCGACAGTTTCACTTCGCGATAGGCCTTGTGGTCAATGGGTGCTCCGTAACTGAACAGCCCAGAGGAGACGATCAAGATGGAGCCCTTGGGGATATTGGCATCGATCCATTGGCCTGCAACATCTCTGGTGTCTGGAATCATGGTGGACACATATCTAATGGAAAGATAGACGGGCAGAAGAAGCATCAACGGCACCAAAGCCACGCTGGCCAGGCGAATCGGCCACTTCTTCCAAAGGGCCGATTTCCGAGAGAGGACCGCAGAGCCAAAAACCCCTGCCAGTGCGCATAAATGGGGGACGATGGGCAGGATGTATCGGGAATAGAAGGGGTAAGGCTTGGAGGGGGATGACTCGGCAAAGAGATAATAACCTACGATCCAGGCCAACATGAGGGTCGCAACCGCCCGCTTTTCCTCCCACAGTCGCCATATCCCCACCAAGGCGCCGATCATCACCGGGATCGTAATTCCCGGGAAAAGGGCATTCCGCAAATAGAAGGTGAAAAGGTTTTCCAGGGCGCCCACCGTGATCCCGCCGTGATGTCCCCTGAGGATGTATTTCGATTGATAAATAACCCCTTTGAATAGATCCGATACTCTGAGAAGCAAGTTGGGGCTGATGATCGCGAATCCGATGAGGAAGGATATTCCAGAAAGGAATAGCAGCCATGCCCTCCTATCCTGTCCTCCCTTCCCAGAATCAGGGAGCTGATTGTCAGTGTTCTCCCGCAGAAGATGGGCAATGATCAGCAGCAAGAAGGTTAGCCCCCCGGAATACTTGGCGCCGAAGGCCGCACCGCTTGCCAGGCCCGCATAGAGGTAATCCCTTTTCCTCCCTCTCTCGATGAGGGAGATGCAGAGCACCGTGCTCAGCGTGACCCACAAGACCAGCGGCGTGTCCTCCTTGATATAGTGGGCAGAGATCACCGGCAACGGACAAAAGGCATACAGTGCAGCCGCGAAGACCCCAGCTTTCTCATCCCCTATCTTCCTTCCCAAGAGGTATACCAAGAGCACCGTGATGGCCCCCAGCAAGGCCATCCAACAACGCCCAACCCACAAGAGGTACGCCTTCGGTTCATATCTCAGCAAAGGAAGCCTTTGTAGGCGTGTTCTTCCTTCGAGGAGTGGTCTGGTCACCTTCGCAGCCTGAGACAACAGATATAATGAATTATAAAGGGAGGAGGGTTGAGAGTATGAATGCCGGTAGCCCTTTTCCTTGTAGGTGAGGGCAACCTTCACCTTCATCCCCTCATCTGGGGCATACCTGTGGGGCAATCCAAAGGTATTGCCCCACAGACGCAGGACAAATCCAGCGATGAAGATGAGCGTCAAAAGGGTTATCCTCAGTCCTCTGATTTTCACCACCACCTCAGTGAACAAATAAACCTCTGCCCCTAATAGCCCAGCACCTGGAGTCCCGCCCGGGGGGCGGGTCTTCCCGGAATCCAGATGTTACGAGAGAGCCCTCTTGGGGATATGGATGGCCTGACCTGCCAGATCGTGGGCGGCCTCCATCAATAGCTCGGAGAGGGTGGGATGGGCATGGATCATCTCTGCCAAATCTTCCACGGTCGCCTCCAAGGAGAGCGCCAGGGCTGCCTCGTGAATGAGTTCCGTCGCGCAAGGTCCAATGATATGCACCCCCAGTAATTCCCCCGAGCCCGAATCGGCAACGATCTTCACCTCACCGACAATCTCGCCCAGGGCATGGGATTTTCCTAACGCCCGATAGGGAACGCGGCCCACCCCGACCTCATAGCCCAGGTCCTTCGCCTCTTTTTCCTTCAGCCCCACCGACCCAATCTCGGGATGAGTGAAGATGGCATTGGGGACCACCCGGGTATCGAGCTTCTGGGAGCCACCGAGGGCGTTGGCGACCGCCACCAGCCCTCCCTTGGAGGCGACATGGGCCAAGAGCATCCCGCCCACTACATCCCCAATGGCATAGATCCCCTCTGCTTGCGTCTCCATCCTCTCGTTCACCTGAATCTCGCCCCGAGGCCCCAAAGGGATGCCCAGCTCTTCCAACCCAATCCCCTCTGCATTGAATCTGCGACCCACCGAGACCAGGATCTTCTCGGCTTTGACCGTCTGTCCCCCGGCCAGACGGGCCATCCAATTCCCTTCTCCGTCGGCCCCCAGGCCCTCTACCCTATTTTGGGCATAAAGCGTGATCTTTCGCTTCTTTAATTCCCGCTCCAAAAGGCGGGAGATATCCTCATCTTCGAGCGGAAGGGCATGGGCCAGCATCTCCACCATGGTCACCTCGCTGCCCACGCTGTTGAAGAAAAAGGCCAACTCGCAGCCGATGACCCCTGCCCCTACGATCAGTAGGGAGCGGGGGATCTGGGTCAGGGCCAAAGCCTCCGTACTCGAGAGGATGCTTTTGCCATCTAAAGCGAGGCCTGGCAGATTCGCGGGCCGCGAACCGGTGGCGATGATGATCTTCCTCGCCGCAATCTCCTCCTCTCCGCCATCTGGTTTCCTGGCCCGAAGTCGACCCGGGCCCAGGATTGACCCTTCTCCTGAGATCAGCGTCACCCCAGCACTTTGAAACAGGCCCTTGATCCCCTTGACCTGGAGCTCGACGATCCTATCCTTTCGGGCAACCATCGCTGCCAGGTCAGGCCTTGGCTCTCCTGAAACTACGATACCAAACTCGTTCGCCCTGCGGATCGTCTCATAGGCCTCTGCTGAAGCAATCAGGGACTTGGTGGGGATACACCCCCAGTTGAGGCAGGTCCCTCCTACTTCGTCCCTTTCTATCACCACGATCCTGCCACCCAATTGGGCCCCCCGGATCGCCGCCACATAACCACCGGGCCCGGCCCCCAAGATGGCCAAATCGTAACTGTTCAATCTTTCCTCTCCTTCCCTCCACCAGCGAGATCCTGCAAAAACATCCTCTGCCGCGTCTGAACTCCCTCTCCCGGTTCTTTAAACCAAAGGAGGCCTGAAAAAAATGACTGGTGTAGGTCCTACACCAGTCATGAAACCATGCCTCACCTTGAGGGGCAAATCCCAGAATGACTCCTCTATTTCGTGAAGTGCTCGTGAATTCCCACATTCTTGTCGAATTTGGGCGGGGTCTTGAAGGTTGGGCTCTTCTCATTATGGCACACCTTACAGACCGCCTCGGTTTGGTCCAGCAGGCCACCGGCTCTGGATTTCTCTCTGTCCTTCATCACCCGAAAATAGATGCTCCCCGGACCATGGCAGGCCTCGCATTGTATTCCCACCATGGTGGGCGTTTCCTCTAAGTTCTTGAATCCGCCCTCTTTCCCAAATCCGGTCGCATGGCAGGCGAGACACTCGGGTTTACCTTGCTCCTCCGCCTTTAAAAGGTCAAAGGCCTTGGCCATCTTGGTCGCTTCCCAGGACTTGAATTGCTTGGCATGGCATGGTTTACATTTCTTGGAGGTCACATAGGTAGGCTCCTGCGCCCAGGATATCGATGACCAAATGACAAAGCCCAGGACCAAAACGAATCTCCACCCTTTTTGTCTGCTACCCTTCATCCCCTTGCCCCTCCTTTGTTATGACGTCCCCTCCCACGCGTGGCGTCTCTCAGCGGTCGAACTGATGCTTCTTAAACCACTGACTCATCGGAAAATGTTCGTGTGCCCCCTTGTTCTTATCAAATTTGAAGGGCCCGGGATAGGTCGGGCTATTCTCGTTGTGACAGGTGATGCACACCTTCTCATTCTGTTCCAGCATCCCCACCTGCATGGAGGCATACCTGTTCCGCATCATCTGATCCGTGTAATACAAAGACCCTGGACCATGGCAGCCCTCACATTGGACCCCGGCCATCTTGGGGGTGCCCTGGGAATTTTCAAATCCCCCGGGCCGCTTAAACCCGGTGCTGTGGCAGGAAATGCACTCGGGCTCTTGCCTTTGCTCGGCGTTCAAACTATCCTGAAAGGTCTTGGCCATCTTGGTCTGAGCCCATGACCGGTATTGCTTCATGTGACACATCTTGCAAGTGTCGGTCCCGATGTACTTGGCGGCCATCTGCGCTGAAAAAGTGTCAATGGACATCCCCATCAGGGCAATGAAGGAGACCAGTAGAATCAGCCCAAAGTTTCGTCTCATCGATCCCTAACTCCTTTCATCTCCTTCTGCAATTGAGCCCTCATCCTTCGCAGAGGATGAAGAGAGGTCAAGTATCCTTTTAGGTGCCTGGAGCGAATTTCATCTTGCGCTTGGGCTTGGCCGCGGCCTCGGCGCTCACCTTCTTGCCAACCTCCTGGACTTGGGTGAGGATAACCCCCAGATCGGCCCCGAGTTGGCCGGCGATCTCTCCCCATTTCTTCCCTGACTTCACCAATCCCAGGACATCCTGCTTTGGCTTGCCCGAGTTAGCGGAAGTGGCCAAGAGCGCAGCAATATTGCCATAACTCAGCTTTTCATCGAGGAACAATTGGATCTCCTCCTTGGCCGTCCCAAACTGCTCCTTCAATGCCTCATCCACCTTATTGACATCCTTGCTTGCCTCATCATCGATCTTCCCAATTTCCGCATTCAAGGTGTCCTCGGCGGCGGTCTGCGCCATGCATGGTTGGGGAGCCGAGAGGAGCTGCGGCCCGATAAGGGCCAGACATGCGATGATTAGCCAAAGCCATGATCTATTCCATCTCCACATTGAAACTCTCCCTCCTCATTTGATAATCGATCCGGTTCCAAGGTCCTCAGGTCAACCCTTCCCTTAGGTCTTTCCTGCCGGGACTTTTCCTGCCCTCTTGTCTCCTTCCCTTCGCCTTCCCTCCTCCTTCTTACAAATCCAGCTGCTTCGCCGATTTGATGATATAGTCGGCGGTGCGGAAGGAGATCGCCTGGATCGTCAGGGCAGGATTGGCCCCCGCGGAGGTCACAAAACAGGAGGCATCGGGAACGAAGAGATTGGGGACATCGTGGGCCCGGCACCATCTATCGAGCACGGACTTGCTGGGATCATTGCCCATGCGGCAAGTGCCCATATGGTGGGCGCTTTGGCCATGCAGTTCCTCCAACTCGCCTCCCCAGGTCTTGATCGCTCCCGCTGCCTCCATAATCTCCCGCGCCCGAGCACCAATATAATTGGCTGCCTTGTAGTCATTCTCGTGATATTTGTGGGTGATGCGGGCCACGGGCAGCCTATACTTGTCCTTTACCTCTGGGTCGAGATCGATAATGCTCGACTCCTGAGGGAGGTCCTCGCCGTGGAGCAACAGGGCCATCCAGTGGGAGAAATATTCCCGGGAGAAGTCCTTATGGCGCTGACCCCACAGGGGCTCATCCGGCGGCCGCCTCCACTGGAAGGTGATGGGACCTCGATAGGTGGACCCTTCGATGGTGCCCCCCCGAATGAAGCCACGCTTGATATCCGTCTCGTAGAAGTCGTGGACGCAGACGGTGGAAAATGGGCCTTTGAAGGCATTCACCGGCCAGGGGAAAACCCCCTCCGCCTGGGCCTGGATGTGATACATCATGTTCTTGCCCACCAGGCCACTGGAGTTGGCGAGTCCCTGGGGGAACTTTCCGGATTTCGACATCAGCAATAGCCGGGCCGACTCGACCGCCCCCCCGCAGAGCAAGAAAAGCTTTGCCTCTTGTGCCTGCTCCTTGCCCTCGGGGTCGAGGTAGATGGCGGCCTTGGCTCTGCCCTGCTCATCAACCGCGATCTCCCGAACCATGCAATTGGGCCGAATCTCGCATTTTCCCGTGGCCAGGGCCTTGGGGATCACATTGTTCAGGGTGCTCCCGCGGGCGGCCCGCATGCAGGCGTACCAACCGCAGAACCCGCAATAGACACAAGGCGGCCTTCCATCATACCAGATGGTGTTAATCGCCATGGGGGAGGGAAAGGGATGGAGTCCTGACTTCTTGGCCCCTTTGATGCACATCTGTCCGGCCCCGATGGGCAGCAAAGGAGGCATGGGATAGGGGCTCTTTCTCGGCGGATCGAAGGGGTTGGCCCCTGCCAGTCCCGACACCCCGATCTCGTACTCCGCCTTCTCATAGAAGGGCTCGAGCTCGTCATAGGTAAAAGGCCAATCCTCGATGCTCGCCCCGGCCACCGTCCCATCCGTTGATTTCACTTTAAAATCTGACTCATGATACCGCCAAGAGAGGGCGCAATAGGTCAGGGTGCTTCCTCCGACTCCCATATTGCGGGCTACATGAAATCCTGGCTCCGCCTTTTCCTTTGGATCTGTGCGCAGGGTATTGGGATAATACTGGGGATCCGGGAGGAAATAGAAACGGACCGCCTGGCCCAGTTCGTCGTTCTCGAAATCCGCCGGGGTGCGGAAGGGTCCCACCTCCAAGGCCACTACCTCGAAACCGGCCTGGCTGAGCTCTTTGCACATGACTCCCCCGGCCGCACCGGTCCCGATGATACAGATATCTACCTTCTTGTTCCCCATATTGTTCCTCCAAATCGATAGATACGCTCGCCCCTTGGTTACTCTTCAGTCATGCGCACAAAGGGAGGGGAATATCCCCTCGGCTGGGAAGGTCCGGGAAAGCCCACCAGAGCCCATCCGACATGGTTCTGATTCCCTCCGTACTTGGGATCGCCATAGAATCCCTCATAGGTATGGGCGAGGAGGCAGTCAAACAAGAAGGAGGAGCCAGGAAGCTCCTTCCAGATCTCCCCTGGGGCCTCATCCTTCTCCATGGCCTTTATTAGCGCTACCTGCTCTTCCGGCTTCAAATCGATGAATCGATCCTTCCTGAACATGGCTTTGGCGGACTGATCCACTCCCTTTACCCCCAGCACATACATCTCCTGCTGGGACGAATAGACCGTGGCCAAGGCGATATCGATGTAGTTCACGACGCCCGCCTCCTTGGCCCCCGGGTATTGATCGGTGGGAATGATCTGTGCCGTCAATGCCTCTACGGTTTTCCACTGGTGTTCGTCAAAAAACCTGTGTCCGGGGGAAGCCGCCTTTTCCCCCATCGCCTCGCTCAGACTGCTTCCCCCTTCCACGCCCTTTAGCAAGAGAAGGGTGGCGCCGCTCGCCACGGCCTTGAGAAAACCTCTGCGCGAGATCTTTTCCCTCATCTGGCTCTCCTTTCTCCCCGGACCAAGTGACGACCATAGCCGGTTTGGGAAAAAATATACAAACTGCCTTTCCTTTGTCAAGACAAATTTGGGAAGCTCTTTGGATAGGTTTGGAGAAGAAAACCCCGCAAATGGATCCCCCCACAGACGGCATCATACGTACCAGCCTCCGCTCAATCCGCTTCCGCCATTTCGATTTGCAGAGGCAATGGTCTCTCCAGGTAGGGGGAGAGGTTGGGAGTGGTGAAAACCCTTCCCTCAGGGGTGATGATCAGGCCAGCCACCTCTGGATGAGCTTCAAGGACACGCAGTCCCTCCTCTGGCCCCAAGAGGAATAGGGCCACCGAGGGAAGATAGTCCCCGGTGAGGCGTGGGGTGAGGATCGTCACTGCGGAACAGCCCGAGGCCGGATATCCAGACCGGGCATCGATGATATGGTGGTATCGGCCTCCCTTGATCTCGAAGTAGCGCTCATAATCCCCCGAGGTCAAGGCAAAGCAATCGTTGAGCACCAAAACTCCGATGAATTCATGACCTTTGCGGGGGTGTTGAATTCCTATGCACCATCCTTTCCCTTCCCTGCCTTCGCCCGCGGCCAGGACATCGCCTCCTATGTTGATTAAGAAATTATGCAGGCCGGTATGCCGCAACATATCTCCCGCCCTACTCAAGGCATAGCCCTTGGCGATTCCCCCGAGATTCACCTTCATTCCCGTTCCCATACATTCCACTTCGTGGTTCCGCTCGTACAAGCGAATCCTCCGGTAGTCCACAAGGGCCTTTGCCCTCATCAATTCCTCGGAAGACGGAAGCCTCTTCTCCCTGGCACATTGCCCCCAGAGATGCCAAAGAGGGGAGAAGGTGATGTCGAAGGACCCTTGGGTCAGGTGGGAGATCGCCTGGGCATGCCGCAGGAGGCCGAAGACCTCCCTGCCCACCTTTACCCTTTGGTGGGCTGGGGTTTGATTGATGCGGGATATCTCACTCTTGGGCTGGTAGAAACTCATCAGGTCCTCGATGCGTCGGATTTCGTCAAAGGCCTTATCCATTCCTGACTTGGCCTTAGATTCATCGGGGCTGATGATGGTAATCTCCACAATGGTGCCCAAAAGGGAGCGGTTTTCTTTAAGGAGGGCGAAGCAGGGATGAGAAAAAGAGGGGAAGAAAACCAACAGAAGAAGGGCGAAGGCAAACAACTTCCTTGGCTTCATGCAGCTTCCTCCATGGTCCTTCTCTCTTCATCCACATTGTGGATGACCTTACGCGGACACTTGGCTACACAGGCCCCGCAGTTGGTGCATTTTTCGGGGTCGATTCGGGCCAGATTGTCCTGGATGGTGATCGCTTTGGCCTCGCATACTTTCTCACAGGCACGGCAGGCGATGCAGCCTACTTTGCAAACTCGGCGCACCTCGGGGGCGCGATCGTGAGAGCTACACTCGATCACCACCCGACAGGACTTGGGGATGAGGGAGATGATCCTCCGAGGGCAGGCTTCCACGCACTTTCCGCAGGCGACGCACTTCTCCTCATCCACGACGGGAAGGGCATTCTCCCCCATTCGGATTGCCCCGAAGGGACATACCGGGACACAATCTCCCATTCCTAAACAGCCATAGGTGCAGGCTTTAGCTCCCGAGGCGATGAGATTGGCCGCACGACAGGAGGGAATGCCAACATAGAAATAGCGTAGGCCGCATTCTTCCTTGCCCCCTGCACACAGGACGCGGGCTATCCGAGGCTCAAATTCTACTGCCTCCTCCCCCATGACGATGGCAATCTTGTCAGAGACCTTCTTGCCCCCTACTGGACATTGGCCGATCGCCGCCTCTCCCTCACACACCGCGGCGGCATAGCCGCTGCATCCTGGGTACCCGCAGGCCCCGCAGTTGGCCCCCGGCAGGCAATCGTTAATAAGGATTTCCCTCGGATCTATCTCAACGGAGAATTTCTTATTGGCCATCGCCAGGCCAATCCCTATGATAAGGCCCACCAGGCCTAGACTCAAGACCGCCGTCAGAATTAGCAAGGGATTACCTCGAGTGATCTAAAAAGATACTTCATCTCCCCGGCTCGCTATAGCTGCAGGCCAAAGAGGCCGACAAAACCCAAGAAGGCCAGCGACATCAAGCTGGCGGTGATGAAGGAGATGGGTGCGCCCTGGAATGCCTTGGGAATAGGGGCTGCCTGAATCCTTTCTCGGATGCTGGCAAACAGGATAATAGCCAGCGTGTATCCCAGAGAGACGCCCAAGGAGCAGATGATCGACTGCAGGAGATTGAAATGATTGCTGCGCTCCACCACATACAGGGCCACCCAGAGGATGGCGCAGTTGGTGGTCACCAAGGGAAGGTAGATTCCCATCGCCTTATAGAGAGCAGGAACGGACTTCCTCAGGAACATCTCCTCCAGTTGAACCAGGGAGGCGATCACCAGGATAAAAAAGGTGGTCTTGAGAAAGAGGAGATTGTAAGGTTGAAGGATGAAGTGGTCGATAGACCAGGAAATAACCGTGGAAAGCATCATCACAAAAATTACGGCAAAGCCCATGCCAATCGAGGTTTCCATGCGAGAGGATACTCCGAAAAACGAGCACAGGGCAATAAATCGAATCAGGAGGATGTTATTCACCAGCAACGCCGAAAGGAATATAAGAAATAATTCTTTTCCCACCTCAGCAGGCCTCCTTCCTAGTGAAATGATTGAGGGCCGCCATGATGAAAGCCATGGCAATGAATCCTCCAGGCGGGAGAATCATAATGATCGCTGGACTGAAGAGGCCGGCTGCCAACTTGTAGCCAAATACGCTTCCATTGCCCAATATTTCTCGGACCAAACCCATAAGCCCGATCGCCCCGATAAATCCCAAGCCCGTGCCCAGGCCATCCAAGATGGAGGAAAAGAGGTCGTTCTTGTAAGCAAAAGCTTCTGCCCTCGCTAAAATGATGCAATTGACCACGATGAGGGGAATGAACAGGCCTAGGGACTTATGAAGGGTCGGGGCATAGGCGTTCATAAAGTAATCGATGAGGGTGACAAAGGTAGAAATGATGATGATGAAGATCGGAATCCGAATTTGGTCAGGCGTGAGCTTTCGCACGGCGGAGATACATATGTTGGAACAGACCAAAACGAAGGTTGCCGCAATTCCCATTCCGAATGCATCCGTCGCTGTAGTAGAGACGGCCAGTACCGGGCAGAGTCCGATCATCAAGCGCAACACGATGTTCTCTTTCACTAAACCATCGGTAAAGGTAGAGAGCTTAGCCATGTTTCCCCCATTCCTCTTTGAAAACCCGCAGTGCATTCTCCACTGCCTTGGTCACCGCCCGGGAGGAGATGGTGGCCGAGGCCACGCCATCGATGTTTCCTCCGGAAGGATCATCCTTTTTGAGAATAAACGGACCGCTTTTCCCCAAGAACTGGGAGCGGAATTCTTGTCCTGCCACCTTGGTTCCTAAGCCCGGGGTCTCCTTGTGGGAGAGCAGGATGACCTCGACCACCTTTCCATCCTGACCTATGCCCACCATGACCTGCGTGGGCCCGCCATATCCCTTTCCCTCGGCATAGAAGACCCCTCCTATCCGTTCTTCTCCTCGATACCCCACCTCGTATTTGAGACCCTCTTTCTCTGTAGTCTCGAAGCGTTCCGCCTCAGGCATAGCTTTCTTCAATAGGGCAATCTTTCCCTTCTCCTGATTCTCGCGAATCCGGTCAGCCGTAGCCTGATAGACCCAGGAGAGGCTTCCCGCCGAGAGAACGCAGATGATGAGAAGTCTCAAGGCGAAGTCGAGGGCCTCTCTCAAGATGACCTCCTTCGGGCCGGGATGATGCCATACCCCTTAGGCTGGGTATATCTCTCAATGAGAGGAGCGGTGCAATTCATAAGCAGAATGGCATAGCAGACTCCCTCGGGGTAGCCTCCGAAAAAGCGGATCAGAACGGTGATCGCGCCACACCCGGCGCCAAAGATAAGCTTTCCCTTGGGAGTGATGGGCGAGGTCACATAATCGGTGGCCATGAAGAAGGCCCCTAAGATGACGCCCCCTGACAGAATGGCAAAGAAAGGATTCCCACCGAGGATGGCGGAAAGAAGAAAAACGGTGAGGATGAAGCTGGTAGGGATCCTCCACTCGATGACCCTCCTGAAGAGGAGGTAGGCGGCCCCGATGAGAAGGGCCAAGGCAGAGGTCTCGCCCACGCTCCCCCCCACTCGACCAATGAAGAGATCCCATAGGGAAGCCGTCTTTCCGTATAGCTTGAGGGCTGTTAACGGAGTAGCACCCGTCACTGCATCCAATCGACCCAGCCACTCCATCCGGGGCATCATCCAGGTGGTCATTTGAGTAGGCCAGGCGGCCAACAACACTGCCCGTCCCACCAGGGCGGGATTGAAGGGGTTGTGCCCCAATCCTCCATATAGTTCCTTGGCGAGGACGATGGAGGAAGCAGCGCCCACAACGCAAATCCAGTATGGACAATTCGGGGGAAGGCAGTAGGCCAGCAAGAGGCCCGTCACCAAAGCACTCCCATCAGACAGGCTACTGGGCCTTTTGACGATCTTCCGGGTAACGGCCTCCGTCAGCACGGAACCGAGGACACAGGTAACAATCACCAGAAGGGCGCGATATCCGAAGAAATAGACGGATGCAATGCCCGCAGGGATAAGCGAAATAGCTACCTCCCGCATGATCTCGCGAGTAGTGATAGTGTCCCGGATATGGGGAGAGGCAGAGACCAGCAGATTGGGGATTTCTATTGTCTTGTCCTTGCTGCCCTCATCGGCCTCAGTTCTCATTTCTTCTGCCTCTTTGCGGCAATCTCATTCTTGCCATATTTGATCCATTGCACCATGTGCCTCTTTGCAGGACAGACGAAGGCGCAGGAGCCACATTCCATACAATCCAGAAGATGGCATGCTTCCGCCGAGTCAATATCCTTGGACTTAACGGCATCAGCCATGAGAGAAGGAGAAAGGCGCATGGGACAAACGGCCAAGCAGCGACCGCAGCGGATACACGGCCCTTCCTCCACCATCTCTGCTTGATCCTCGGATAGTATCAGCACGCCGGAGGTGCCTTTGACCACGGGGATGGAGAGGCTGTACTGGGCCAGGCCCATCATGGGCCCTCCAACCACCACTTTCCCCACCTCTCCCACCATGCCTCCACATTCCTCAACGAGGTCTTGGAGAGGAGTCCCAATTCTCACCAAGAGGTTGGAGGGATGGGCGATGGCATCTCCACTCAGGGTGATCACCCTCTCGACCAGGGGCTTGCCCAAGGCGATAGCTTCATAGATCGCAAGGGCTGTGCCCACATTCTGTACCACGACGCCAATATCGAAAGGAAGTCCCC
>Ga0299915_10001179_pt1 | contig 19311 bp, 15 predicted proteins | sample RVTome_13_FD_200263 | JGI IMG/M metagenome (GOLD analysis project Ga0299915, IMG submission 200263) | Soil microbial communities from uranium-contaminated site in the Upper Colorado River Basin, Wyoming, United States - RVT92D227 (version 2) ... | reverse complement strand
ATGGAGGACGCTCGGGATTCCTCAGGTATCAAAGATCTCGTAGTAGCCGCGATCGAGCTCGTCGTCAGACAGGTGGGCGTAACGCTGAGTCACGGCAATATTCCGATGACGGGCCAACTCCTGGGCGAGTTTGAGGTTGCCGCCGGACGCCCGGAGAACGGTGGTGACGAAATAGTGGCGGAAGGTATGCGGGGTTATGGCCTGCGTGGCCGCATCGCCTAGGGCATGACGGACACGCTCGTGTACGATCGCCCGGCCGGTCGTTGTCGTCATAGGGAGAGTCTTCTTTCCGGCTCCAAGGTCGTGTCGGGCGAAGAGCGGCAAGGCGGTAAGTGGTCGTCCCGAAGAACCATCAAGGGGACTTCTGGCGGAGAGGTAGTCGTGGAGCGCCTTGAGAGAGCGCCGGGAGAACCGGACCACGGCCTGACGGTCGCCTTTTCCAACCAGGATGGCTCGACCCTCAGTCATATCCAGGTCCCCACGCCTTAGATTGCAGGCTTCGTGGACTCTCAACCCGGTGTCGGCCAGAGCCAATAGGAAAGCCCGGTCCCGCAGCGCGCGCAAGCGCTCACGCTCGTCTTGCGCCGGTGCTTGAGCCAGGCCCTCGGCGAAACCAAGCACGTGCTCGATCTGCTGCCGGGGAAATTGCGGAAGCCTCAAACCCGGCCGCCGTGCACGCCGTTTGATCAGAAGTCGTAAACGCGGCAGGTTGATCTCCGCCAGCCGTTCCGCGGCCAAATACTCATACCAACCCATGACGGCTGTGAGGTAGAGCCTCTCGCTGGCCGGCGAGAACCCCTTTAGATTGCCGATGAACGCCGCAAGCCACTTGTCGGAGGTCTGGTTGACCAGGGCCGTCTCAGGGTCGACACCATCCTCAGCAAGGCTAAGGGTGAAGGCCTGGACGGCGTTGCGATACGTGCGAGCCGTGTTAGCGCTGCGTGCCAAAGCGATCGAGTCCAGATAGGCTTCAAGGGTCTCCAGGACCGTAAACGTGTTCACGGAGAGCATCCATTCTGGAGCCCTGCTGGTCGTGGGAGGGATCCGTCATTGGCTCGATCAATGCTTTCGATAATGATACTTATCATAAGCATACGTATCTTATGCCAGATCTGGACCGTTGTCAAGTCTCCCCCCTCCGGAAATCGAATGCCTGAGGTGGAACGATGAAGCGAAGTTGGTGACCTTTAACCATCGGTCTTAGAGAGGGTCTCCTGAGGCACACTCGGGGGGCTAATGTGCTGACGGACGAATCGCTGCCCTGCCCCGCGAAGGTGGCCAGGCCCGTCAGAACGTTGAGGCACGATCAGGGATTTCGGGAGGCAGGCTCAGGCGGCGGCTTCGTTGCCGATCATCAGGATCCGGGCGATGTCTCCGCGCTGCCAGCATCGCTCAAGCGCGCTTACCATCTCCGGATCGAAGAGGCGACCCTCTTCTTCCTTGATGATCTCGTAGGCATCGGCCGCCGGCTTGGCCTTCCGATAAGGCCGGTCCGAGGTGAGGGCGTCGAAGGTGTCGGCCACAGCCAATAGGCGAGCTTCGTCAGGAATATCCGCACCGGAGAGCCCCTCAGGATATCCGGACCCATTCCAGCGCTCATGGTGGTAGAGGACAACCGGGATAGCCGGCGCCAAGTACGGTATCCCCTGGATCATCCGGGCCCCGATGGTCGGATGTTGGCGAATCTCGACCCATTCCTCTTCGTTGAGTGGGCCGTCCTTGGTGAGGATCGACTCGCGCACGCTGATCTTGCCGATATCATGCAGGATCGCCCCGAATTCCAGCGCGTCGCGCCGGTCTTCATCCCACTGAAGCTCGATGGCAAGGGCCTGGGCATAGCCGTTCACCCGCTCGACGTGGTCTCGGGTGTACTGATCCCGGGCTTCGATGGCGTTGGCTAACGTGCGCAGACTGGCCTTGTAGGCCGCCTGGAGCTGAGCAACCATGAGCTCATCGGCCCGCTGCAGCCTGGCCTGAACGGCGGCCAACAACTCATGGCTGGTAATGGGCTTGGTGATGTAGTCATCGGCGCCCAAGGACTTCCCTGCAAAAATGTCCTCACGAGTCCCGCGTGCGGTGAGAAAGATGAAGGGGATGGCCATCCCGCTCGGCCGTTTGCGGACGGTCAAGAACAGTTGGATCCCGTCCATGACAGGCATCGAAATGTCGCTAAGAATAAGGGCTGGCCGGACGTCTGCCAGGACGTCGAGCGCGTCGCGCCCATTGACAGCCGTGTGGACGTCAAACCCGGCGCCTTCGAGGATGTCTCTCAGGGCGACCAGCATCGCCGGATCGTCCTCCACGACCAGGAGGGTCGTCCTACCGTTACCGGAACTGAGTTGAAGATTAGGTACCTGTGTCATGACCTACCCCATCCGCCTCCCAACCAAGGGCCAGGGCCATCCACCGGATCTCCTTCACACGGCCGTTCACGCTGGCCCCGTAGACTGATGGACGGAATACTCCGGTAACCACACACCGAAGGTCGTACCACGACCTGGCTGGCTGGTGAAAGTCAGTCGACCCTTGTGCCGGTCGATGATCTCCTTGCTGATCGAAAGCCCAAGTCCAGTCCCCGGCGTCCCGGCAGCACGAGCCACCAGTCCGCGGAAGAAACGATCGAAGATCCTTTCCTTCTCGTTCTCAGGGATCCCGGGCCCTGTATCACTGACGGAGAACGTGACCCAGTTCCGCCCATTCCACTCCTGGCGCTTGGTCTCGAGCCGGATGCTGCCCCCGGTTGGAGTATAGTTGATGGCATTGCTGAGTAGATTCGTCATCACCTGCATCAGATGTTGGGGGTCGGCGTAAGCCTGCGGGAGTCCCTTCGAGATCTCGACCTCCAAATCCAGCCCCTTCATCGTTATCATTCTGGAACGATCGCCGACCAGGACCTGAAGAAGCGAGTTCACATCGGTCGCCTGCAAGGCCAGCTCCACCCGGTCGGTGTCCAGCGACGAGATGGCGAGCATCTGTTCGATTAGATTGGCCAGGCGGTCCGTCTCACGCCGGAGGGTTGCCATATACTCCGGGTGCCGATCTTCCGCCCCAATCTCGAGCAGGTCCAGATACAGCCCGATATTCGTCAGAGGTGTTCGAAGCTCATGAGAGACGTCGGCGACGAATTCGGCTTTGGCCCGTTCGGCATTCCAGGCCTGCTCGACCACCTTCTCTAGCTGAGCTGTCCGCTCCTTGACGCGCGCCTCGAGCGTGTCGACGTTGCCACGTACCTGTTCATACAACGAGGCATTCTGCAGGGCAATAGATACTTGGTCAGCCACCAGGCCGAGCAGCTCGAGGGCGCCGGCGTCGACCTGGGCCGGATCGGAGGTCTCGATATTTATGACCCCCATGACCTCAGTCCCCAGGGTGATCGGTACTGCCAGCTCGGCCCGGGTTCCCACCAGGCTCTTGACATAATCCTCATCGGCCCGGACGTCGGGCACGAGAGACGGCAGGCCGGTTCGGGCCACTCGCCCGACGATCCCCCGGTCGATCGGCAGACGGTCGATGACGGGCTTAGGTCCGCTGGCCTTGACCAGGACCACCTCGCGCTCTTGGCGCTGGTAGACCTGGACGGCTGGAAATCCCAGGATCGAATGGAGCTGCTCGGTCAATTCACCCAGGATGGCGTCGACCTCAAGCCGCTGGGCGATCGCCCCGACAACTCGCTGAAGGAGTGTCAGCTCAGCCAGCCGGCGCTGGACCTGGGCGTGCTGGTGGGCGTTCGTCAGCGCCAGCCCCGCCTGTTGTCCGATGGCCGCCAGCATATCAAGCCAGGTGCGCTCCGCCTCCCCCGCCCCGGGGATCCATATCAACATCGTCCCAAACATCTTGCCGCCGGCGGCCAGCGGACTCCCCAAGACCCAATACTGTTTTCCCGATACTGAGAGGTGGGCCTGCGATGGGACCTGGCCCTGGGTAACCGTCTCCATCAGCCCCGAAAGCTCATCGGCAAAGAACTCTTCGGTCGCCATGGGCGACGCCCCTTGAGCCGCATAGCGACTGCTGGCGAGGAGTCCGGAAGCCTCGCTCAATTCCACCTGGGCGTAGACCGCCCCGAGGACCTCCATGCAGCTTCTGAGAAGCCTATCCAGAATCTCCCGCGGATTGAGGCTGCTCGCCATGTGCCGGCCGATTTCGTAGACCTGTTCCAGGCGTTGGTGCTCTTCAGCCAGCCTCTTGAAGAGGCGGGCATTGTTCATCGCCGCGGCGGCGTGGGCCGCGAATGCGGCCAGTCGGTCTCCGGAAGCATCGTCGAATGCGTTTGGTTGGCTGCTGTCGAGGTTGATGAAGCCAAGCAAGTCCTCGCCGAAGTGAATCGGGATTCCTGCCCATGAGCGGAGCCACTCAAATCCAGGACGCTCCATCCATCCTGGGCCAACCGCCGTGTCCGACACGACAACGGCTTTACCTGTCTCGGCCTTGGCCAGGATCTGGAGGTGGGTGGGCGGATATTCCAGGGTTGACAGTTGGTCGGAGTCTAGACCGAACTTTTCGTAGCCCATTGCACGCACCATCCGACTAGTGCTGCCTTCCATGCGTTGGAAGTTAGCCGCATCGCACGGGAAGGCTCGCATCACCTGCTCGAGGATGCGTTCCAGAACTTCGTCCAGATCAATCTCGCGATTGATCGCTCTGGCGGCGGTTTCCAACGCTTCAGCAATTCTGCGCTGGCCGCGCTCAGCTTCGATCAAGCGAGCTACGCCCAGGGCATTGGCGGCCTGATAAGCTACCAGGCGGGCCAGCCGCACATCCTGGTCGCTGTACGGCGGCGAGGCCATGTCGTTGACGATTTCCAATACACCGATCAAACGCTGCTGCCAGGTCATGGGGACAGCCAGGGTTCGCACGGCGCGATTCGTCGGCTCGGCTGTACCGTCGTTCGGGACGTCGTTCTGGACCAACGGTCGCGAAGCCTTCGCCACCTGTCCTACAACCCCCTCACCATACAGAACACTGTCGCCGATCTCCCTGGCAGTCTCTCCCTGGCGTGCGACGACCTTGAGTGAAGTTTCCTCCTTCCCGACGAGGTGAACCGCACCTCCCCTGCCGTGCAAGAGTTGCGTAGCCCGCTGCAGAATAAGTTGGAGCAACGGCGGACGCTGCAGATCGTCCCCGATGGCGACCGCCGTTTCATAGAATGCGCCGAGTTCCATGGCCTGCCGCAAGGCGGCGTCGAAAAGGCGCGAGTTCTCCACGGCAAAAGCCGCCGTGCCGGCCAGCACGCCGGCCCACGGAAGTGTTTCTTCGTCGATCCCATGTCCGGGTGAATAAGAGAAGACCAGCGCCCCAAGCGCCCGGCCGGCATGAGCGACCGGGAGCACAAGCATGCTGTCCGCCTCGAGACCGGCGGGTCTTGCCAGATCAGATTCTGGTTCGCAGGGGATGATAAGGGGCTTGTTTACCTGAAAGCGTGCCGGTTCCCCTTCGTAGAGCTCGGAGACCCAACCCGAAATCGCTTCCAGCGAGTCGTGCTCTTCGGAGAAGGCCTGCCACTCAGAGGCCTGGTCGCGCTGGCTTCGGAGCGCGGCAGAGGCCGTATCGGATTGGAGAAGCTCTTGACCGTGCCTCAGAACAACCAGGAGAGCAAGGCGGACATCTTGTATCTGTCCTAGCTCTTCTGTTAGATGCAGAAACCCATCGGCCAAGCCGGGTTTTAGCTGTTGTGCTTGCTCGGTCTTGGCCATCTCCCCGCTCTCTCTCGTCCTTGCCCCGATCCCTCGACCGCGCCTCTAGCCGGCAAGCCAGCGTTCCCAGGATCCTTCCCAAGGTCTGGTTCGATGCAAGCGATCCGGGATCTTGACGCCGGCCAGACGTCCAGATAGCTGGCCGACGGCATCCCCCGCAGCAGAGTAGTCCTGATCACGCAGCGCGATCTCAATCAGTCGGTCCAATCCCTCCGCCCAAAGCCAATCTCTCCGGAGGCGGTCGGCCTTCAGCCAGTATCCGCGCTTCTCCCAGGCCGCAGCCGAGGCATCGATCGATTCAGCGACCTGACGGAGAGCCAGGACGATGAATGCCAGAATGTCGTGACGGTCAGGTGAAGACGGGCTCTGCGTGGCCGCATGACGGATAGCGAGAGCGGTCGATTGGAGGATTTTCTCCCGGAAACGGGCAGCCGACTCAGGTCGAACAATGGGTGACAATAATGCTCCCTTTCGTCATAGATTATTCCCCGAACTCTAGACGACCTTGATTATAGCCCGGATACGGACCCATGCGATGTAACCACGATCCCGAAGTTGCCGGAACCATGCCGCGAGGGAACCCATGCTAGAATCGCCGGCGATCAGGGACAGCGATGGCAAATAGAATCCCAACGGGGTTGGTTGCGGCGATCATCCTGGCCGGGGTGGCATTTGCGGCAGGTTATGCGACACATTCGGTGGCCCACCCTGCCCCGGCCGATCTAGGCCTGGTTGACGAAGCGCATGCCCTGCTCACGGCCCATTATCTGCGCAGCTTGCCCGATGCCATTGCACAGCAACGTGGCATGATCAAAGGGATGCTTGGGGCCTTGAACGATCCCTATACGGTGTATGTAGAACCGGCGGGCCATGAACTTGAGACGAACACGCTCGCCGGCGAGTATGGGGGGATCGGCGCCCAACTCTTCCGAGACACGGAGGGGGCGGTTCGTATCGACCCCACACCCGGAGGGCCGGCGGAGCTGGCCGGCGTCGAGGAAGGCGACATCTTGATCGAAGTCGACGGAAAGACCGTCGAGCAGTTCGACGACCTTGAGGCGATCATCGCTGCTGTGCGCGGGTTGGCCGGATCGCGCGTCCGCCTCAAGTTGGCACCCAGGTCAACCGCCAACCAGTCGTTCGAGGTCGAGATCGAACGGGCCACGATCGACCTGCCGAGCGCCAGCGGCTATCTCCTTCCGGAGGATGAGACCATTGGCGTGATCGCAGTCTCGGTCTTCAGTGAGAAGACGCCGGACGAGATCCTGCGGGCTTACCAAGACCTGGCTGCTCGCGAGGCTTCGGCCCTTGTGCTCGATCTGAGAGGTAACGGGGGCGGTTTGCTTGATTCGGCAGTCTCCGTGGCGCAGCTCTTCATGCAGCCCGGGCTTATCGTCGTGGAACGCCGCAAGGGCTCGTCAGAAGAGAGGTTCTCGGCCCCTCAAGCAGGCGAGCTGGCCGACGTGCCCCTGGCCGTATTGGTCGATGGGGGCACCGCCAGCGCCGCCGAAGTCGTCGCGGCGGCACTTCAGCAGAACGGCCGGGCGCCTTTAGTCGGCATACAGACATTCGGCAAGGGATCGGTTCAGGTCATCCTCCCGCTGAGTGACGGCTCCAGTCTGCACGTGACGTCGGCGGAGTGGTACACACCCAACGCGGGGACGTTGGAAGGCGTCGGGTTAGCGCCGGACGTCCGGGTGGAGCAGACAGGGGACGGCAAGGACGCCCTTCTGTCGGCTGCCAGGGATTGGCTCAAACAGCACCCGGGAGGCCTGCATTGACCGGCGAAGGCGTGAAGGTCATGGCGACCAACCGCAAGGCGGCGCATGACTTCTTTCTCGAGGACAGACTCGAAGCGGGCATCGTATTGCAGGGAAGCGAGATCAAGTCGATCCGGGCAGGGCGCGTCAGTCTGAAGGAGGCTTACGTCCGCGTCGCGGATGACGAGGCCTGGCTGGTGAACGCGCACATCGCCCCCTACGATCCGGCCAGCAATCTGAATCACGACCCGCGACGTCCGCGGAAGCTCCTTCTGCATCGCAAGCAAATCCAGCGCGTGTTTGAACAGCTTCGCCAGCGCGGCTACACCCTCGTCCCGACGAAACTCTACCTCAAGAGCGGAAGGGCCAAGGTCGAGGTCGCCCTCGCCCGGGGGAAACGCCAGTACGACAAGCGCCACGAGCTGGCCAAGCGCGAGGCCGACAGAGAGATCCAACGCACCCTCACCCGCAAGACGAGAGCATGAAGCCCCATTCGATTGGCGCCATCAACTTGCTCAGCCCGGATGAGAAGCAAGAGATCTACTACCGCGTCGTGCCTTCCGCCCTGCGGGAGGCATTTGGCCTGAAGCCGGATCTGTGTGACGCCTCCGGCCGGCCTCTGGCGAGACTGCTGGCATCCGCTGGAAGCACGGACGTCGTCCTGGACGTGCGGCATGAAGTCGGAGCACAGGATCCGACGCTCTACGCCCACCTTACCGACACGATGAACGGACAGATCCATGTTCTCCTCTACGTCATCAACGACCCACGCCCCCCTCGCTACGATGTGGATCGGATGCCTGACGGCACTCCGACCGCGTTTGGGACATCTCTCAGGAATATCGAAGCCGAGGAGGCCGCGCTGAAGGACGGCCTCGCGCCGGGACAGATAAGGCGCGGGTTGGGAATCCTCCGAGAGTCGGTGACATGTTTCGAGGAATTCGTAGCCTCCCTGGGCCACGAGGTATTCTTCATCGACCCGCTCTTCTACCACAATGCCATCATCTTCGAAGGCTACGGGTTCGGTTACCAAGCCGGACGTCGGCTGATGGAGGAGATTGACCGTGGTTTCTCACCCGGCGGCGATCTCGACCTGAAGCTTGATCGCAGCAACCCATTCCGCGCCCCCGAGGCAGGTATCTCTGTCCGTGGGCGAAGCTGGTCGATCCACGACGGGATTCTGGGAGTAGCCTACTCCGGCGTCACGATGTACCGACACCTCGGACAAGACGCCGGAATCTGCACAGCCGCTGCGACCGCCTGGTGATCGGGCTTACTCTCACGCCACACGGTATGCGCATAGCCTCGTGCGTGTTGATGAAAGAGGACGAGCGTGGAGGTGTGGGGGTTGATGGCTATGCGCATTCTCAAGACGTGCTATAATGCTCTTGCGGGGATGACAGGTTTCGACGGAGGAGGGTGATCGCGAGCTGCAAGCCGAGAGGCGCCGACCTCGTTAACTCAGCGCGACACACAAGTGCCAATCGCACGAGCTACGCTGCTCTTCCACTGGCGGCCTAACCCCGTTAGTGGATGAGCGCGGCCCCCTAGAGGGGCCCGCCGCCCCAAGCTGCTCTCGGCAAGCGAGGGGATTGGCGACAGATGGCCGGGATGCGGCGTGCGACGCCACGCAACACGCTCAAGGCAGGCCCTCGGGCCTGAGTGGCTGGCCGGCCGGACGCTTTGTCCCTCGAGCCCTGGTCGGCGAGACACGATCGATGGACTAGGCTTGTAGACGCTCGTTGATCTATTCTTTCGGACGCGGGTTCGATTCCCGCCATCTCCACCTCTGACGCGAAGCGATCCGCCGTTTCGAAACGGCGGATCGCTTCGCGTCAGAGCGGCGCCGCTCGCGCTAGATCGGATTGCGCAGCCGGAATCCGTGGCCCCGCACAGTGATGACGTAGTCACCTTCCGGATCAAGTTCGACGAGGCGGTTCCGCAACCGGCGAACGAGCGCATCAATGGCCTGTTCAGAGACGCCGGCGATCTCGGTGTCCGGCCAAACGTTGGCCACCACCTCCTCGCGGGAGACCACCCGGTCTGGATTGTGATAGAGCAGCGAGAGCAACCGGTACTGCGGAGGCGAAAGCGGCGGATCGAGCTCGGTGCTTGCTATCCACACTCTGTGCGCCTGTGGATCCATCCGAAGCTTGCCCAGACCCATCTCGGAGGCATCGCTGATCGACAGCGGAACCGTGGCCTCGGTTCCGACATAAGTCAACTGAACGGCAAGGGCGACATGAATGACGTCACCATCTTGAAGCAGCGATGGGCCGGCAATCGGGGATCCATTCACATGCGTCCCGTTCTTGCTCCCCAGGTCTTCGATCCAGTAGCCCTCGGAGCGTCTGCGTAGCACGGCATGATGACGGGAGACTTGTCGATCGGCGATCATCAGGTTGCAGTCCGACCCTCGCCCGATCAAGAACTGCTCTCCGTTAAGGGGCCATCGGGTACCACGCAGCCGGCCGGTCTGCGCGATCAGAACCGGGACGTCTTCTGTGTTTTCGTGCATCGTGTACCCTCGGCGGTGCCGCGCTACAACTCAGAGTATAATGCCATTGCGCGACAGACCGCTCCCGTGCCGACGAGGGGAGAAGGCGACGCCGAGGAAGATGCCTGTCTCGCCCCCCGCCCCGAGCGGATCCATGAGGGAGAATAGTTCTTGCCACTTCCGCTAGAACCGGGGCAGGTCCTTCGCGAACGCTACATCGTGCGCCAGATCATCGGTCGCGGCGGGATGGGATCAATATACCTCGCCGAAGACAACCGCTTGCCGGGACGACAATGCGCCCTTAAAGAGGTCGAGCAAGATCCCGGCCTGCCGGAGACACTCCGATCGCAAGGGCGTGATCAGTTCTATCGCGAAGCTTCCATCTTGGCGCGACTTGATCACCCGAATCTGCCAAAGGTCTCTGATTTCTTCTCAGAAGGCGAGCGCGACTATATTGTGATGGACTTTGTCGCCGGAGAAGATCTCAAGAAGCTGATGGATGACGCGCGACGCCGGGGCGAGTTCCTGCCCACGCCGGAGGTTCTGGCATGGGCGTTCCAGCTGGGTGATGCCCTGACGTACCTGCACAGACAAGAACCCCCCGTAATCCATCGAGACATCAAGCCCGGCAACCTGAAGCTCACCCCGAATGGGCTGGTCAAGCTGGTTGACTTCGGATTGGTCAAGACGATGGTCCCCGACGAGATGACGATCACTGTCATCCAAGGACGCGGTACAGCCCTGTACACGCCCCTCGAGCAGTACGGTGGCGACGCGGGCCACACCGACCCCCGGAGCGATGTCTACGCCTTTGGGGCAACCCTCTACCATCTTCTCACGAATCGCCCGCCGGCCGAAGCCAAGCAGCGCTTCCTTCAGCCTGGATCCCTGGCACCACCCCGCGAACTCAATCCGGACATCACGGCGGGGATCGATGCCGCCATTCTGTGGGCGATGGCTCTCCACCCCAATGATAGACCTCAGGATGTGCCGGCATTCTTGGAGGCGTTGGAGACGGGCAGCGCCGCCACCGGCGCCCTGAGCTCGCCCCTGTCGCCCCGCCGGCTATTCCCCACCCTGGCCGATAGGGTCCTGGCCGGGGTCGTCGCCGGGCTGGTCCTGATCGCTCTTCTCGCTACGCTTCGTTAGGAGGAGCCCCAGGACGCGCCAGCGCCTCGCAACCCATACATCAGCTGCAACCAGGGCAATCCCACCTCCGACAGCCGAGGCCAGCGGGGTCGCTACAACCCCCATCCACCCGAAGAGCAAGTGACTCCCCGGCAAACCTAGAGCGAGATAATTGTAGCCGACGAGCCCCCCCACAGCCGCGTACAATGCCTGCCGGGGAACGGCCCCATTGCGCGGCGCGCGATCCCGGCCACTGGCCATCTGTCCTCCTGCCCACGAGATCCAGGCGACGGCCAGCATGCCCAGGATGAAGTCGGCGGCACCCATACCGGCGAATGGACCTTGAGTTGTGTCGGAAGAAGCAGCTTCTCCTGGCGTGACGGTCACAGCCAGAACTGTCGGTGTAGGCTCGATTGTGACCGTCGGCTCCAGGGTCGGGGCAATCACCGTCGGGAACGCCGGGACGCCCTCCTGAACATTGAGCTGAACGACCTGAGAGATTCGCGCAGGATCACTCCGGCACGTGATTGACAGCACCCCCAGACCATCGAGAGTGACCTCGGTTTGAGCCACCCCGGCCGATGTCTCTGCGCTGAGCACGATCGGGAGGCTCTCCCCTTGATAGGAAAGAACGAACTCTACGGGTGTCGCGTCGGGAACCACGTGGCCGTTCGTGTCAACGATCGCGCCACTGACGACCCGCACAACATCGCCGACGGCGAAACCTTCCTCGGCCACAGCCGGCGTCGTCGCGGGCTCGGCTGTCCCAACCTCCCCGGCGGCTGTCACACTGAGAGCAATGACCTGATTCGGATCGGGCGCGGTCGCCCGGATGATATCGTAACCGGTCCCGGGCACGCTCACCGGCGAGGCGCCCGACGGGGAGAGCTCCAGGAACAGAAGGCGAGCGGCCACATCGGTGAACGGGGCCGTCTTCGCATACAACTCGTAGTACACATCGATCTTGCTGATGTCGGTGGCATCCAGGTCATAAGGCGCGTCCAGGCCGAATACCACCAGCTTCTTGCTTCGGGCGAGATCGGGTCTGCGATCGAGCAGGAGTTTCAAGGCGTTGGCGCCGTAGACGGTGTTCGAGCTGTTCCGAACCAGGAATACCAGCCAGTCCGCCGACTGCACGGCCTCACCAACTTCTTCCCGTGGTGCCAGAGCCACGCCCAACGAGCCGACCGCCGGTTCATCCAGGTACGATGCGAGGTCGGCGGTGCTGTACGAGGTCAGGTTCCACCCGCCTACTTGACCCGCGCCGCGCGGGCCGTAAAGGCTGAGGATGGTCTGCTCCAGCGCATCGACGGCGATGTCCTCCCGCGGCTGGCATGTCGAGCACTGTTGCGTCATGCGCGAGTCGGTGAAGAACACGATCCGCTGGCCGAGCTGAGGCGGACCGCCGAGGCGGTCTTCAATCTCTGCCGGAGATGGGCTGAGGATCGTCGCCGCCGCTCGAGCGACCTGCAAGGTCACTTCGCGGCCGGTTCCGATAACTTCAAGCCCCTCCTCGAGTGGAGCAACGTCGGCGAAATCAAACGTGCCGCCATATAACCGCAGCTTCATCTGGAGGATGCGCAAAACCGCCTCATCCACGCGTTGGGCGAACACCGGATCCTCGCGGTACTTCTGGGCAAAGAACGAGAGAGTGGCCAGGATCGTCGTCATTTCATCGGCATCGTCGGTGCTGCGGAAGTCCGCAAGCAGGAGCAGATCATTCCCGGCCAACAGGGCGTCGCGCGCCACGAGATGACCTTTGAAACTCTCTTCACGCGGGTCGTAGAACCGGCGGACAGCTCTCGACCCGAGCGAGTCGCTCACGGTCACGCCCCCCCCGGCACGCCAGGTGGAGAGCGGCTCGAGTGCCATCAATTGGGCGAAGGCCTGAGGATCAAGGCTGATGGGCCGGGTCTGCGCCCGGATGTTTCCCTGGAAACCGGCGTACTTGATATGTGAAGTCAATACCGCATCGGCAACGGCCGGGTCGGCCCCAGGAGCGGAAGCGGTCACCGCAAAGAACGGGGCGAGCTCGAGCCGTTTCAGCTCTTCAAGGGACTTGCGAACGGTGGCGACCTCTTCCTCGAGAGGGCGATCGCTCCCGCCGTATCCGGGGAAGTGTTTGGCAACGATCGCCAGCCTGCCATCGGCTCCTTCGTGGAGGCCCTCGACGTAAGCCCGACCCATGGCACCGACCCAATAGGGATCGCCGCCGAATGTGCGTACACCCAGGTCCGTCGGCCCGCCCAGGCGCGGATCCTCGACCACATCGAGCGAAGGTCCCAAGACAAGGTTGAACCCCAACGCCGCCAGCTCACGGCCGGATACTCGACCGACCTCGAGCGCAAGCCCCGGGTCCCAGGTCGCGCCCAGGGCCATCACGGATGGAAGCGTCGTCAGACCCGAGGCGATTTCCGAGAACGGTGGACCGTCGCCCTCCTGTCGGACGCCAATGAAAAGCGGTACGTAGACCGGCTCGTGCCGGAGGCCAGTGGTCGGGTCCGCCAACACCGTCAGGCGCGAACTGTCGTACTCTGTCTTCTGGAGCTCGCTATTCAACTCAAAGGCCGCCGAGATCGTGTCCGGAGCATCGGCGAAGTTGTCGGAGCGTGCCTGCAGCAAGACTCCGGAGATGTGATGATCGGTGATCAGGGTGTAGATCGGATTGTCGGCGAGCGGGGCGCGGCCCTTGAATGTAACCAGAAAGAGCTGACCGATTCGCTCTTCCGGCGTCATGCGGTCCAGCAGAGATGATGCCTCGTCGGCCAGGGGGGCGGTTGAGGGCGTTGCAGAGACGCCCAGAGGCCACAAGAGGAGGAGAAGCGCGACGAAAGACCACACAAACGACCGCATATCTGCGAGTATACCTTGCGGGGCGACCTGTCACAAGCGGCGCGGCAAAGGATGCCCTCCCGCCGGCAGGCCGAGAGATTCACGCGCGCGCCTTGCGGGCAACCTGGTCCGTTCGGGCGAGCTTCTGCATCCAGACTCTCCGTCGGACGCCCCATCACCTTTTCGTGAGGTTTGTTTCACATGCCACCATCAACGTCGCTTCTCTTCGGCCAGGATAGCTCGCAACGCTTGCCGGCGCTCAGGTCCACTCAAGAACTCCAATCGACGGATGCCGAGTGGATCGATAAGCCCTCGTAGGAGATGAAGCTCCTCTGAAGAGGGTCGGGCCGTCGTTCGAACAGGCAAGGCGCATTCGAGAGGAAAGCCTGTCTTGGATTGCACATGTTCGGTAGAGACACCCGGGTGCACGTGTGTAAGGCGCATGCTGCCGTTCTCGAAGTCGAATTGACCCAGGTCCGACACGAGGTACCTCGGCCCACGGCCGCGGCGTCGCCCTGCGACATGGCCCAGTCCGGAGACGAAGTCGAGTTTCGGGACGAATGTCAGGCGGGTATGGCGGGTGACGTAGAGACACACATTGTCGAGGTAGGTCGTCACGTCCGGAATCCCCCCTGCGCCGGGAAGGCGCAGACGAGGCTTCCGGTAGTCCTTTCCGAAAGCGATGTTGTTGAAGCTCCCCGATGGATCGACCTGGGCCGGCCTAAAGAACTCGCGCGCCCGCGCCACCGGCAAGAGATCGGAGGCTGCCGAAATGAAACCGAAGCAGCGGAGCGCCTTGTCCAGCCATAGGGCTTCGACACTCGCCAGCCCGAGAGGCGCTCCTTCGCGGCAGACGCTCTGACCGATCGCCGAAGCGAAGTAGACGTTTGGAGCGTGCGTGTGCCAGGCAAGCAAGTAACCGGCGGCCACCAGAGGCGTCGCCAACCCCTGAGCCAGGACCTCCCCATCCTCGACCTGCCTGGCGATGCAGGTGCACATGAGCTCGTCGATGGTGTACTCCGCCGCCATCAACTCACTCATCCCCGAGTTCATCCTTCAGTGCCTGGTCGATGTTGCCTCCACTCAAAATGACCACGGCTTCTTGTTCCGGGTCCTGGCGCAAAGCCGCGGCGACGCCGACTGCCGCTGACGGTTCGACCCACTCCCGTGTCTCACGGCGGACCCAGCGGAGCGCCTCTCGGATGGACGCCTCGTCGACCAGCTGGGTATCATCTACGACGGTCTTGATCAGTTCGAGGGTGATCGACCCCTCCTCCACCGGGCCGGCCAGGCCATCGGCGATCGTCGGCGTCTCGACCACCTTGCGAATGTCACCGCCCTTGAGGTAGGTGTGTATGTATGGCGCGGCCTCCGCCTGAACCCCGATTATCCGGACGTCAGCTGCCAGGCCCTTCACAGCCAGTCCGATCCCGCTGATCAAGCCTCCGCCGCTGACCGGCACGTAAATCGTGATCCGTCGGCCGGCGAGCGGGAGTTCAAGTTGTTCCACGATTTCGAGACCGATGGTCCCCTGACCCGCGATAACCTCCGCATCGTTGTAAGGCGAAACCCAGAAGGCGCCTCGGGAGTGGGCCAGGTTCTTTCCCTCGAGCTCAGCATCCGCGTATCCGCCATCGACGCGCACGATCTCCGCCCCGAGCGCGATGATCCCGGCCACCTTGGCCCCGACAGCATCACGCGTCACGACGACCGTGGCGCGCGTCCCGCGGAGCTTGCAGGCGAAGGCGACCCCCAGGCCGTGGTTCCCGGCCGAGGCGGCGACGACGCCCGGGGCGAGCTCCCGGGGTGAGGCACCCAGGATCTTGTTGAGGGCACCCCGGACCTTGAACGAGCCGGTCGGCTGGTGGTTCTCACACTTCAGCCAGAGCCGGCCAGCCTGAAGAAGGGGGGTCGAGGTCACCAGTCCCTCGATCCGGCGACGGGCGTCGCGGATCAACTCGAGATCAACCCGCTGCGAGGACATTGTCAAGAACCTCACGCGCTACTTCCGGGAGATCGGTGATCAACCCGTCGACGCCCCAAGCCAACAGATCACGCATCCGGTTGCGATCATTCACGACCCAGACATGCACTTTGCGCCCCTCACGATGAACGCCGTCGATGGTTTCGTCTGACGCCAGGTTGTCGTGCAACTGCCGGAAGTCGACCGAGCCGGCACCAAGAGGCCCGCGCATCCACCGAGGTTCGCGCCGCATCAGGAGAAGACCCCTGGGGAGCTGCGGGGCGAGAGCCTCCACCCGCCGAAGCGCGATCGGGTTGAATGACGACATCAGAACGTGATCTTCGAGCCCGTGCCGGCGAACAAGCGCGACCACTGCCTCCGGTAGGCGATTGAACGGCCGTCTATAGTTCGAAAGCTCGATGTCGTACAAAACGGTTTCACCAAGTGTCTCGAAAACGCGCTCGAGTGTGGGAATACGTTCGCCGGTGAATTCAGGACCGAAGCGTTTCCCCGCATCCAGTCTTTCCAGCTCGGCGAGAGTGTGGCGGTCAAGCCTCCCCGCCCCGTCGGTGGTCCGATCCAACGTCCAGTCATGATGGATGACCACGGCGCCATCGCGTGTCAACCTGGTATCCAACTCGACTGCGTCGGCGCCAAGCGCAACCGCAGAAGTGAAAGCCCGCAGCGTGTTCTCGGGGGCACGTTGGGACGCCCCGCGGTGGGCGATAACCCGCGGGGCGCTCTCGAACCACTTGGACTGCATACGAAAGATCAGAGCTCGACGAAGTAGGCTTCCGCGGCGCGGTCGATCAGGTCCTTGGTCATCGACGGTTCGACGCTGAGGTAGCGTGAGATATCCAGGATTTGATCGCAGATGTCGCGCGGATGTGAAGCGCGCAGCTTACGGTTACGCTTGATGTACCACTCCTGGAGAAGATAGGCCAGCCCCTTATCGGAGTACTCGACACCTTTGGCGCCGGCGACGTGCTTGAAGATGTTCCGGTATTCCTCGTAGTCCGGGTCGCCGACCTCGATCTTATGGCGCAACCGTCTAAGGAAGGCCTCGTCCACGAGGTCGCGCGGTGGCAGATTGGTCGAAAACACGACCATCACGTCGAATGGAACCTCGACCTTGCGACCGGTGTGAAGGGTCAGGTAGTCGATCCGGTTCTCGAGCGGCACGATCCATCGGTTGAGCAAGTCGCGCGGGCGTACCTGCTGTCGGCCGAAGTCGTCGATCAGGAACACACCCCCGTTGGCCTTCACCTGGAAGGGCGCCTCGTAGAATTTGTTGACGTCGTCGAAAACCAGATCGAGGCCGGCCATCGTCAACTCGCCGCCCACCACGACGAACGGCCGCCGGATCTTCACCCAACGCGGATCCCGTTTGGCTCCGGTCTTCAAGCCGCCGGTGCCGGAAGAAGTCACGTCCTCTTCCTCCGCCAAAACGTGATTGACCGAGTCGTAGAGTTTGACCACCTGGCCATCGATGTCGATGGCATAGGGGATGTACATATCTTCCTGAAGGATCAGGCTCCCGATTGCCCGAGCGATCGAGGTTTTTCCGTTTCCCGGCGGCCCGTAGAGGAAGATGGAGGTGCCGGAGTTGACCGCCGGCCCGATCCTGTTGAAGATGCGTTCCGAAAGGATGAGGGAGGTTAATGCCTTGCGCATGATTGATGCATGAACAGTCGGGCGGCCGCGACTTTGTTTCCGGATCGATTCGTTGTAATAGGAAACCGGCACGGGTGCCGGCCCAGCATATTGGCTCCGCTCGAGGGCCTCACGCGCCCTGGCGATTCCCGCTCCGGTGATGGCGTACTGGTAGGAACCCTCTCCGAAGCCGACCTGCGTCTTGACCTCGACGAACTTCTCACGCTTCAAGGCTTCGAAGATCTGGTCGACCATACCGGCGAACGGTAAGGCCATGGCCTCGGCGGCCTTGAAGCCTGTCAGGTAGCCTCCGAAGTACAGGATCTTTAAGGCGAGATCCTGCAGCCAGAGTTGGGACAGCCCGGTGTCTTCGACCCGGTTGATCGCGGCCGGCAAGAAACGCATGCTCGATGTACTGGGTCGAGGGACGTCGGAAGCCGTCCTGACCGGTGAACGAGGTAATGCCATATTGCTCCTCCAGATGACTCGGGTCCCCCGTCGGAGACCGGGCCCGGCCGACATGCGCCGGACAACCTCCAACGTGCCGACCTGCTCAGGACAATCGACACTCACCCGACGTAACGATTATAGCCATGCCGCAAGCGGCGTGCAAATCACCCGTTGTCCCCATTTCCCGATCCATGTACAATCCTCGGCTACGATGGAGCTAACGGTCATCGTTCCGGTCTTCAACGAGCGAAACACGATTGAGGAGATCCTCCGGCGGGTTGAGTCGGTCGGTCTGGCGGACGAGATCATCGTTGTCGACGATGGTTCGACCGACGGCACCCGCGAGCTCCTCCAAGAGCTGGCTGTGAAGCGGCCAGATTTGGGGCTGATCTTGCACGACGGCAATCAGGGAAAGGGAGCAGCGGTCCGAAGCGGGATACGGGCCGCAAAGGGCGATCTGGTGCTCATCCAGGACGCCGACCTGGAGTATGACCCGCGCGAGTATCAGAAGCTGCTGACACCGATCCAGGAGGACAAGGCCGACGTCGTATTCGGCTCACGCTTCCTCGGAGCGGCGCGCCGACCGACCATGTTCTGGCACATGGTCGCCAATAAGCTCCTGACCCTGATGACGAATTTGCTCTTTAATAGTATTCTGTCGGATATGGAGACCGGATACAAAGTCTTCCGCCGCGAGATTATTCAGACCATTCCCCTGAGAGCGCGGCGCTTCGACTTCGAGCCCGAGATCACGGCTAAGCTGCTCAAGCGGCGTGTCCGGATCTATGAAGTCCCGATCACCTTCACACCGCGCGAGTACGACGAAGGCAAGAAGATTGGTCTCAAGGACGCGTTTGCGGCGACCTGGGCCCTCCTGCGCTACCGTTTCTTCGATTAGACACACACAATAAGAACTTGCCGCCGGACCGAGGCTTTCCACACTGGGCGGCTGGTATCATCCGCCCAGCCCGCAACCCGCGTCGTTCGTGCGGGCGAGCCAAGTCTCAGACCGTGACCCCGGTTGCAGCCGGGCGTATATCGAGCACATTGAGCTGGATGCTCCGCACCCCCATGTAGTCGTTCCATTCCGGCTTGAAAGCTACGTCGACCTCTTCGGGTAGCTGAGCCGCCTTCTTGCCCTGACGGAATGCAATCGCTTCGCGGAAGACTCGGCCATCGCTCAAGGTCAACTTGAGGTGGCTCCCCTCTTTGCCGACAACCCTGCGATCCACAACTCGAACCCGGCTGACAGCCAGAACCGGCGCCGGATTCCCGTGTCCACACGGTTCGAGCTGCTGAAGGAAGGAGAGCAGGTTCTCACTGACTTCACCCAGACTC
>Ga0299915_10001178_pt1 | contig 19318 bp, 12 predicted proteins | sample RVTome_13_FD_200263 | JGI IMG/M metagenome (GOLD analysis project Ga0299915, IMG submission 200263) | Soil microbial communities from uranium-contaminated site in the Upper Colorado River Basin, Wyoming, United States - RVT92D227 (version 2) ... | reverse complement strand
ATATGCCCTGCCGTATGCCGAGGACGGGCTGAGCCTGACATACGACCTGGATTACGGCGGGCACACCGGCATAGGAAGGCAGATTTTCAGTTGTCGGCTTACGCCCGATGACTTCGAGAAGTATCTGGCGCCGGCGCGGACGTTTCTGCTCGAGGCGGAGGCCAAGCAATTTCAAGCGCGTGGGATGGGAACGCACATCAGCCCTCGCGACCTTCTGGTTATCGGCTCAGACGGGCCGATCAAAAACACTTACAGGTTTCCGGACGAGTGCGTCAGGCATAAGATTGTCGATTTGATCGGCGATCTTGCGCTTGTCGGGCGCGCCGTCAAAGGCAGAATTGTGGCCTACAAGAGCGGCCATGCACTCAACCAGCAGCTTGCGCGAAAGTTGTATGAGGCCGCTGGGCAGCAGGAGCGTATTGAGAGGTTCGGGACAGATGCGGTCCTTGATATTTCGAGGATTCAGAAGATACTGCCCCACCGCTATCCGTTTCTGCTCGTCGATAAAATAGTGGAGGTGGAGGGCGACACGTGGATCAAGGGCATCAAAAACGTGAGTTTCAACGAGCAGTTTTTCCAGGGTCATTTTCCGGGCACGCCCATAATGCCCGGTGTCCTTATTGTCGAAGCGATGGCTCAGGTTTCCGGCTTGCTGTTTGCACAGAGACTTGAATTGACCGGAAAGCTTGCGGTGCTTTTGAGCATGAACGACGTGAAGCTGCGCAAGGCTGTTGTCCCGGGCGATCAGCTCATTCTCACGGCTGAGGCGGTGAGGCTGAAGAAAAGGACGGCGCAGTGCCGTTGCAAGGCGATGGTGGGCGATGCGCTGGTCGCCGAGGCGGAAATCAGGTTTATGCTTGTCGATGAGGAAAGAACGTAAGAGCGGTGTGAGAAATGCAAAAGTCAAAAATGAAATATCAAAAATGTGGAACCCCGCACCAATCTGCTCGGTTACTCGAGCGGCAAGGCCGCCGCGGCGGGCAAGCCCAGGCGGGCACGCACTCCCGCTCACCAGACACAATCTCATCGAGCGCCGGCAGATTGGTGCGGGGTGACTTCCTCAATTTTGCAATTTGCACTTTGATTTTTGAGTTGAATGAGAAATATGGCTAAGATTCATCCAAGTGCGGTAGTCCAAGAGGACGCGGAGCTGGCCGACGACGTCGTGATCGGCCCGAATTGTGTGATCGCAGGCGGCGCGTCAATCGGGCCGGGGACGGTGCTCGACGCCAATGTAGTGATTGAGAAGAACGTCAAGATCGGCAAGAACAACCGCTTCTTTTCCAATTCCGTTATTGGGGCCTGGCCTCAGGTCCTGGGTTTGACTGAGGAATCGGAGATCGGCGGACTTGTGATAGGCGACCGAAACGTTCTGCACGAGCAGGTGACTATCCATTCGAGCATGCACAGCGGCCATAAGACCAGAATAGGGAATGATAATTTCCTTATGGTCGGAGTGCACATTGGGCACGATTGCACGCTTGAGGACAAAATCGTCATGAGCAACTGCGCACAGGTCAGCGGACACTGCAAGATTGAGACAGGGGTATGGCTGAGCGGCGTGGTCGGCATGCATCAGTTTGTCACTCTTGGCAAGTGGTGCTATGTTGCAGGGCTTGCCGGGATTAATAAGGATATACCGCCTTTTATGACGGTAAGCGGGCATTACCCGCCTGTGATTCGCGGGGTCAATAAGCGTGGGATGCAGCGAGCCGGGCTGAGTGAAGAACAGCAGGAGCGGATATTAGAGGCTTACAGAAGGCTGTACCGTCAGGGCGGCGCCCTGCTGGAAAATGCAATTGCTATGGCGCAGGAGGACTCTGCCCTAATGGATGAGAATGTCAAGGCAATCATTGATGCGATAAAGAGGAGCAGCCAGCATCGGTACGGCAGGTACCTCGAGACTTTCAGAAAGTAGGGTGTGCAAAATGTGAATGTTCACGTCATTTCGACCGAAGCGATGCGTAGCATCGCGAAGCGGAGAAATCCGTTAAAAAATCAGATTTCTCGACTACAGCCCCAGGGGCCTCCGCTCGAAATGACAATCCCGGCGCCTCATCCGTACAGGACGGGTGGCCCAGCCACAGGTATGGAGACAATATGCAAAACCAAAAAGTGCGCACTGCGGTAGTAGGCGCCGGCAAAATGGGAGCTATACACGCGAAGGTCTATAGCCAGCTTCCGCAGAGCGACTTTGTGGCCGTGGTTGACATCGACAAGGCCAGGGCGGAACGCCTGGCGGGTCAGTACAGTTGTTCAGCCTATACGAATTGTGCGGATATTCTCGGCAAGGTCGATGCCGTAACGATAGCAACGCCGACCGTGACGCACCTGAAGCTGGCGAAGATATTTATCAAGAACAAGGTTGCGGTTCTGATTGAAAAGCCGCTGGCTGCTGGCGTCAGGGAGGGCAGAAAAATTGTTTCGCTTGCGCGGAAGAATGACTGCGTGGTTGCAGTAGGCCACTCGGAGCGCTGCAATCCGGTTGTTCAAGCGATGAAACGGCTGGATATCGAGCCTAAGTTTATCGAGGCCAACCGCATCAGTCCGTATCCGTTCAGATCGACGGACGTGGGCGTTGTTCTGGATGTGATGATCCACGATATAGATATTATTCTGTCCCTGGCGGCGAGCAAGATTAAAAGGGTCGATGCCGTCGGAATCAGCGTTATAGAGGACAAGGAGGACATAGCCAACGCGAGGATCGTCTTTGACAACGGCTGTATCGCAAATATCACGGCTTCGCGCTTGGCGCTGAAGACCGAGAGACGGGTGCGAGTGTTCTCCCGGCAGGCTTATCTGAGCGTGGATTACTTCAAGAAGAGCGGGATCATCATAAAGGCCGACCCGAATATCAACGTCGTCAAGTGGATTCAGCAGCGTAAAGAAGCCGGAGATTTCGATATGACGACGGTGAACTGGCCGGATTTGCTGCACATCGAGCAGCTCAACATAGACGATAGGGAGCCGATTCGTCTCGAACAGGAGGCCTTCCTGCGGGCCGTTGCCGACAGAAGCCTGATGCCGGAGGTCAGCGCAAAAGAAGGGCTGGCGGCGCTGGAGTGCGCTGCGATGATTCTGCGCTCGGTCAAGAAGCACAGGTGGAACGAAGAGATAGGCTGTGACGCATAACTATTAACTCTTAGTACTACAACGCTACTTACGCTGCGAATATTGGTTCTACGTGCCCAAGAATCACGTTTATCGCCTTTAGGCTGCCAGCAGACAGAAGGCCAGCCCCCGCAGGCTCGTCGGTGCAAGCGGCCCGCCGGCCTGCTGGTAGCCGGTAAAGCGCAAAACGCAGATCCCGATTCGCCAAAGTGTCCTTGAGGCCGATTTGAGCGTTTATATTCGACAGGGCTACTATAACTGCTTATGCAACAAGAGAATACGCTTGCTGGCAAAATCCAAGTAGCGCTGTACTCTTAGTTAAAAGGCTTTCAACTTCAATCCGCTGACGAGCTGATGAGCGAGGCGGGTGGGTTCCGGCAGGCGATATTTGGTTGTGCAGGCGAGGGTGATTTCGATAGCGTCTTTCAGCCGGCATTTATGGCCCACTGATACGAAGACGGGCTTGACATTGGTTCGCGTTCTGAGCACTGCGCCGATTACTTCGTCGCTTGTCGTTCGTCGCTCGTCGCTCGTTTTAGACTGGCAGATTTTTTTATCCTTCAGAAGGCTGTAAGAGCCTTTTTGCAGCGGGGGTTCTTCAAATTGGCCGATCAGCCTGCTCTTTGCGCAGCCGATGGTGGGCCTGTCGAAGAACAAGCCGAGATGAGCGGCCAGTCCGAGCCGGCGGGGATGTGCGATTCCCTGGCCGTCGATGATAAAGACGTCCGGCTGGCTTCGCAGCTTCTCCGCAGCGGCAATGCAGACAGGAGCTTCCCGAAACGATAGCAGCCCTGGGATGTAGGGGAAGGTTACTTTTCCGGAGGCACTTGTGGTTTCGACGGTTTCAAGGTCGGGCAGCTTGAGCACGACGACTGCGGCGAAAATTCTCTCGCCGTCCTTGCTGAAGGCGCAGTCTATTCCTGCGACTGTTCCGGGCATTTTCTTCACGGCGGTATGCCGCACTTTGCAGGCCAATTGCTCCTGTAAGTCTCTGGCCTGTGAATAAGATAGGTTCCAGTTATGCAGTTTTTTCATTGATTTTTGCAGTCTTTTCCAACGTGGCGGTTGTCCTTGGCAAATTTACATTTTACCTTCAGCCGGTCTTTTGGTACAATTAGTAGTTTGTGTTATTGTCGATTTTTCCGGAGCAGTACGGGTAAGAAATGCAAAAGGCAAAAGTGAGCAAAAGTGAGCTAAAGTGAGCTAAAGTGAGCTAAAGTGAACTAAAGTGAGCTAAAGTGAACTAAAGTTCAAGAAATAATTCATAACTTTAGGCACTCTCAACTTTAGGCATGTGGAATTGCCGCTTTGCGGCAGTGACTTCCTCAATTTTGCATTTTGCACTTTGATTTTTGAGTTGAAAAAACAATATGGGCAAAAGGGTCGCAAAAAATAAGGCGATTGAGATAACGGGGGCGGCTGAGCACAACCTCAAAAACATCAACCTGAGCATTCCACGCGATAAGCTTGTTGTGATTACGGGGATAAGCGGCTCGGGCAAGAGCTCGCTTGCATTCGATACGGTCTATGCGGAGGGGCGCAGGAAGTATGTCGAATCGCTCAGCGCGTATGCCAGGCAGTTCCTCGAGCAGATGCAAAAGCCCGCGGTCACGGATATCACGGGTCTTCCGCCGACGATAGCGATTGAGCAGCGGCGTGCCGGGGGCAATCCCCGCTCGACCGTAGCCACGACGACCGAGATTTACGACTATTTCAGGGTGCTCTTTGCACGTGTGGGTCAGCCGCACTGCTGGGTGTGCGGCAGGGAGATTACGAGCCAGCATTCGTCGCAAATAGTCGAGATGATACTTGAGCGGCCCGAGGGGACCAAAGTGCAGGTCTGTGCACCGCTGGTGCGCGGCAAGAAGGGCGAGCATAAAGAGATTTTCGCCGATATTCAGCGAGAGGGTTTCGTGCGCGTTCGCGTTGACGGGGCGATTTACGATGTATCCAGAGGGAGCGGAATACCGATCTTGGACAAGAACAAAAAACACAACATCGCGGCGGTTGTCGATAGGCTCGTAATCAAGGATTCGGTCCGCGTTCGGCTGGCCGATTCGGTGGAGACGGCGCTGAAATTAGCCGACGGAATCGTCTTGGTGCTTATGCAGGAACCCCTAAAAGCGACAGCGTATAGCGTAGAGCGGATAGCGGATAGAAAAGAACTATACGCTAAACGCTATCCGCTAACCGCTGAGGGCAAGTGGAAGGAGGTTATCTACAGCGAGAAGTTCGCCTGCCCCAAACATCCTGCGGCGTGTCTTGAGGAGCTGTCGCCGCGGCTTTTCAGTTTCAACAGCCCGTACGGGGCGTGCAAGAGCTGCGACGGCTTAGGTACGATTCTCGAATTCGACCCCGACCTGATAGTGCCCGACAAGGGCGTCTCGCTGGAGAACGGCGCCGTCGATGCCTGGCGCAAGGGCGGGAAGAGAATGAATATCTTCTATAACCGCCTGATTAAGAGATTCTGCAAGAGAGTAGGCATCAGCAAGGCGGTTCCATTCGAGCAGATACCGAGTGAATACAGGAGGATTCTGCTGTATGGGACGACGCCGGCGGACGAGGGAAAATACGGTTTTGGATTTGAGGGGGTCATACCGAATTTGACAAGGCGGTGGGAGAATACGGCCAGCGAATACGTCAAGGCCAGGCTCCACGGTTATCTGTCCGAACAGCCCTGCCAGAAGTGCCAGGGCGCCCGCCTGCGGCCCGAAGCTACTTGCGTAACCATCGGAGGGGCGAGCATAAATCAGTTAGCCTCGCTGAGCATTGAGAACGCGCAGCAGTTTTTCAACAAGCTGAAATTGGATGAAGAAAAGTCCGTGATTGCCGCCCAGGCGCTCAAGGAGATAAAAGCCAGGCTCAAGTTCATGGTTGACGTCGGGCTGGGCTATCTGACATTGGACAGGATGAGCAGCACGCTTGCCGGCGGCGAGGCGCAGCGAATTCGCCTGGCGACGCAGGTGGGCAGCGGTTTGGTGGGCGTCTGTTACGTCCTCGATGAGCCGACGATAGGTCTGCACAAGCGCGACAACGACCGGCTGCTTGGGATATTACAACGGCTCACGCGGCTTGGCAACACGGTCATAGTGGTCGAGCACGATGAGGATATCATGCGCAGTGCGGACCATATCATCGATATAGGGCCGGGAGCGGGGACACACGGGGGCGAAGTCGTCGTGCAAGGAAGCCTGGACGACGTTGCGCGCTGCGAGAGGTCGCTGACGGGCGACTATTTGAGCGGGAGAAAGAGCATCTCGCTGCCGATCAAGAGAAGGAAATACAGCCTGGGCAGGTGTATCGAGGTAAAGGGCGCGGGCGAGAACAATCTCAAGGACATCGATGTGAAGTTTCCGCTTGGAGTATTTACCTGCGTGACGGGCGTATCGGGCTCAGGCAAGAGCACCCTGGTCAGCCAGATTCTGCTGCGTGCCTTGAAGCGCAGGCTGTATCAATCCCGCGAGCGGCCCGGCAGGCACAAGAACGTCCTGGGCACTTCCCAGGTCGATAAGGTCATAGAGATAGACCAGTCGCCTATCGGAAAGACGCCGCGAAGCAATCCGGCGACTTACACGGGCGTATTTGACCTTATGCGAAAACTGTTTTCGATGACGCGGGAGGCGAAGATTCGCGGTTATAAGCCGGGCCGATTCAGCTTCAACGTCAAGGGCGGACGCTGTGAATCCTGCAAAGGGCAGGGGACCAAGAAGATTGAGATGCACTTTCTGCCGGACGTCTATGTGACCTGTCAGAGCTGCAAAGGCACAAGGTTCAATCCGGAGACACTGCAGGTTACATACAAAGGCAAGAACATTGCGGAGGTTCTGGATATGCGTATTGCCGATACGCTTGATTTCTTTGCGAATTTTCCAAAGATTGTGCGGGTGCTGCAAACGCTCATGGACGTCGGTCTTGGCTATATGCAGTTGGGGCAGTCTTCGACGACGCTTTCCGGCGGCGAGGCCCAGCGGGTCAAGCTCTCGGCGGAATTGGGCAAGGCGGCTACGGGGCACACGCTCTACGTACTGGATGAGCCGACCACGGGCCTGCACTTCGCCGATATTCACAACCTCTTAAACGTGCTGGGCCGGCTGTGCGATATGGGCAATACGGTGGTTGTAATCGAGCATAATCTTGATGTTATTAAGATAGCAGATTATATAATAGACCTCGGTCCCGAAGGGGGCGATGCCGGCGGGCAGGTAGTGGTCGCAGGCGCGCCAGAGGAGATTGTTGAGAACAAAAAGAGTTATACAGCCGAGTATCTCAAAGGCAAGTTGGAAGTGAGCTAAAGTGCCTAAAGTGAGCTAAAGTGAGCTAAAGTGAACTAGAGTCGGCTGACTTTGCACTTTAGTCACTTTCAACTTTAGTCACTCTTAACTTTAGGCACTTTAGGCACTCTAAAATTCAGGCAATTCAAATTTTAGGCGTTTTTATGTGGGAGTTTCAACTGAGCAGTGTTGAAGACCTGAAGGGGTTGAGCCGCCGATTGGGTGTCGATGTCGATGCCGTCGAAGACGTTTCGATTTTAGCTGAGCCGGTGCGGGCTGGGAGCCTTGTCATCCCTAATTCATTGGCTGTGCATCCTATGGAGGGCTGCGACGGCGATTCGGAGGGTCGTCCGGGTAGGTTGACTGTGAGGCGATACGAGAGATTTGCCGCCGGCGGAGCGGGCCTGATATGGACCGAGGCGACGGCGGTTGTGCCGGAGGCCAGGGCCAACCCGAGGCAGTTGTGGCTCCACGAAAAAAACAAAGACAGCTTCGCGGCGATAGCCAGGAGGATGCGGGAGGTCGCTGCCGAGAGTATGGGGCGCAAACACAGGCCCGTAATCGTGATGCAGCTTACCCATTCAGGCCGATACAGCAAGCCCAAGGGCATCACCCATCCGATGATTCCCCAGCGCGACCCTTACCGGGATCCTCTGGCTCCGCAGCAAAAGCCCGATCCGAACAGGAAGAGCAGGATACCCGACGATTGGCCTGTCGTGGCGGATGAGTATCTCGATGGGCTTGTGGATGCATACATCGAGGCCGCGAGGATTGCCTTCGAGGCGGGGTTCGACGCGGTGGATGTGAAATCCTGCCACGGGTATTTGATTAACGAGCTGCTTGCCTGTCATAACAGGCCGGGTAAATACGGCGGCTCGTTTGAGAACCGGACGAAATTCTTATTGGATGTCGTTGACAAAATTCATCGGGAGCTTGGTGAAGATAAAGCGGTGGTTACGAGGCTTGGCGTTTATGATGCTATACCCTACCCCTACGGCTGGGGTGTTGACAAAAATGATTACGGTAAGTGCGATTTGACCGAGCCTAAGAAGCTGATTGGGCTTCTGCGGCAGCGCGGAGTCAGGCTGATTAACGTTACCGTGGCGAATCCGTATTACAATCCGCACGTCGGCAGGCCCTTCAATGAGCCGATAGTCGGCGGATACGAAGAGCCGGAGCATCCGCTGGCTGGCGTTGCCAGATTGGTGAATCTGACAGGCCAAATCCAGAAGGAATTCGCCGATATTGCAATTGTGGGGACGGGCTATAGCTGGCTGCGGACGCTGTTTGCGAACGTGGCGGCGGCGAACAAGGCGAAGGGTCTTGTGAGCCTGGCCGGCGCCGGACGGATGGCGTTTGCGTATCCGGATTTCGCCAGGGATATTCTCAAGAAAGGCAGGATGTATCCGGAGAAGGCCTGCGTTGGCTGCAGCGCGTGCACGCAGATAATGCGCGACGGGGGGATGACGGGCTGCGTCGTGCGGGACAACGATGCATACGGGCCGATATTCGAGCGCGGGAGGATGAGCGACAGGGACAACCTGGCCCGGCTCGCCTCGGCGTGCCGGAAGTGCCAGGAGCCGACGTGCCAGTTGGGCTGTCCTGCCGGCGTTGATATTCCGAAGTTCATCAGTCTTTTCCTGGACGGCGACGAGCAGGCGGCTTATGAGGTGCTAAGAGAATCCAATGTTTTTCCGGAGATTTGTGCGTGGCTGTGTCCCGTCGAGCAGCAGTGCGAGGGCAGTTGCCTGCAGAGGTTTATTGGCGACGGGCCTCTGCCCATTGCCGAAATTCAGATGTATCTGGCCGAGCAGGCCAATAAAAAGGGCTGGTCGAGGCTGCGAATACCCGAAGAGCAGACCGGCAAAAAGATTGCCGTGATCGGCGCGGGCCCTTCGGGCCTTGCCTGCGCGGCCAGGTTGCTCGAGGCCGGACACAGCGTGACAATCTTCGATAAGAGCCGGCAATTCGGCGGGATGATTGAATCGGTGATCCCGGCGGACAGGCAGAGTGCTTCGCTGCACAATGAGATTGCGGCGGTCTTCAGCGATGTGCCTGAAGAGAGAATGGTCTTGCGTCTTGGCCGGAACCTGGAAGGCGGGTTCAATCTTGATACGATTATGGCGGAGGGTTTCGACGCGGCCTTTATTGGTATGGGCCTGCCGGAGTCGGTCAATCCAGGCGAGAAGGGCGAGAAGGGCGAGCATATTGAAGGTCTGTGGAGCGCGCTGGAGTTTCTTTCTGCGGCCAAGGAGCCGGGCAAGTTCTCCGTGTCCTTGCCCGCGCAAGCCCACTGTCGGGCTCCGAGCCAAGCAACGGGCGAGGGATTTGGCGGGGCGAGCCCCGCCCTACACGTTGCCGGCAAGGGCGTGGCTGTGATTGGCGGCGGCAATACGGCGATGGACGCGGCGGTCTCGGCCAAACAGCTTGGCGCAGGGGATGTCTATGTCATATACCGGCGGTCGTTTAAGGAGATGCCGGCGTGGGATTCCGAGCGGGACAGGGCGATGAACGAAGGGGTGCATTTTCTCATATTAACGCAGCCGATCGGGTACAACTCCAAAAACGGCAGACTTACAGGGATAAGAGTCTGTCCGACGAGATTGGGCCAGCCGGATGCTTCGGGTCGGCGCAGGCCAGAGCCTGTAAAATCGAGCGCATACAATCTTGATATGGATATTGTGGTTGAGGCGATAGGTCAGAGAAGCCCGGAGAGTATTGCGGATATCCTGCCGGGCGTGGAGTTCGAGGATGGACTGATTAGAACGCGCCAAGGGAGCCTGTCCACATCGCGGGAAGGGGTTTTTGCCGGCGGCGACCTTGTGCGAGGGGCCTCGACGGCGGTCGCAGCCGTCGCGGACGGAATGAGGGCGGCGAAGGAAATCAACGAATTCTTAGAGAAAACAAACTGACCGGTTCGACTTGTCATACCTGCGAAAGCAGGTATCCAGTAGTGTGGCGGGTGAGTGGATTCCCGCTTTCGCGGGAATGACACGCTATGCTATATTACTGTCGCATAGGGACTTATCGTTCCGTTTTCTTGAAAACCGGTCAGTTTGAGTTAAAGAAGTAAGCAGGAAAGACCTGTCAAAAAATGGCGCAAAGGCCCGTAGCAATTGTTACCGGCGCAAGTCGTGGCATCGGAAAAGCCATCGCGCTGGAGTTAGCGCGTTTGGGATATGACTTAGTGGTGAACCGTGTTCAGCCTGCGGTGCCGGAGACTAAGGCCGAGGCCGAAGGGCTTGGCGCACGGTGCGAATTTGTACAGGGTGACATCGGCAAGGCCAAAGACCGGGATCGCCTCGTTGAGACAACCAAAAGCAAATTCGGCAGGTGCGATATGCTGGTAAACAACGCCGGCGCGGCGCCGCTCAAACGGCTGGATATTCTTGAAGCGACCGAGGAGAGCTTTGACAGGGTCATTGGGATGAATCTCAAGGGGCCTTACTTCCTGACTCAGCAGGTGGCCAACTGGATGGTCGAGCAGCGGCGCGAGCATCCGGGGCGGGCGTTTCGGATTGTGAACATCGGCTCGATCTCCGCCTATACGAGCTCGCCGTCGCGCGGAGAGTACTGCATAAGCAAGGCCGGTGTGAGGATGATGACAATGCTTTATGCCGATCGGCTGGCTGAATATAATATCGGGGTGTTTGAGATCTGTCCGGGCATTATAGCGACGGATATGACCAGCGCGGCGAAGGACAAGTACGACAAGCTGATTGCCGAGGGGCTCACGCCGATCAGGCGGTGGGGCCGGCCGGAGGATGTGGCCAAAGCCGTCGGCGCCATTGCCGAAGGCAGACTCGATTTCTCGACAGGCTGCGCTATAGACGTTGACGGGGGATTTCATCTAAGGAGACTCTAAGAAATGCAAAGGTCAAAAGTGAACTAAAGTGAGCTAAAGTGAACTAAAGTGAGCTAAAGTGAACTAAAGTGAGCTAAAGTGAACTAAAGTGAGCTAAAGTGAACTAAAGTGAGCTAAAGTGAACTAAAGTGAGCTAAAGTGAACTGGCTTTGCACTTTAGACACTTTCAACTTTAGGCACTTTAGTCACTCTTAACTTTAGGCACTTTACACTTTGATTTTTGAGTTGAAATAGAAAGGGGCGCCGCGATGGATATCAAGAGCACGATTACGACGCTGTTGAGAGACGGATTTGTCCTGGTGTTCAATCAGGACAAGCTCGATATTGTCAGGACGGCTGAGTCGCTTATCAGGGCGGGCCTGAACAATATGGAAGTGACCTGCCGGATTAGCAAGCCTTTGGAGAAGCTCGCCCGGCTGCGTAAGGAACTGCCCGATTTTGCGGCGGGCGCGGCGAGCCTGATTGACTCCCCTGCGATGCTCGATGTGTATAACAGGGCCAATCCTGGAGACCGGCTGCCTTCGGTGCAGCAGGCTGTGGATGCCGGCGCGTGCTATCTTGTTTCCGCCGTCGGTTTTCGCGATGAGAGCTACCGGCAATTTGGCGGCACGCACATAATGATGCCCGGATGCGGCAGTGCGGCCGAAGTGGTCGATCAGTTCTCCAAAGGGGCAAATCTCTGCAAGGTATTCCCGGCTGAGCAGCTCGGCGGCCCGGCCTTTGTCAAGGCGATTGATGCGCCTCTTCACAAAATCATCAGCTTAGTGCCGACGGGCGGAACGAATGCGAGTAACATCCCCGACTACATAGAGGCGGGGGTCCTGGTCTTGGGAGGGTCGTTCAGCATGATTGATAAGGCGACAATGAAGGAAATCGTTGATGAGCAGGACTACGAGCTTCTGGCGAAGGAATTCACAGCGGTCAAACACTTGATAGACACGCTGCGGGCAGAGAAATATCCGGGAATTTCTTTCCGGGGCGGCGAGGGCCGCTTTGCCGGCGCTTCGGTGGAGGAAATAAGTCGAGCTACCGGCCGGAACTTCAATCTCCAAGATGGCAAGGGCCACATTGCCTTTACATAAAGCGCCTGGGGCGGTGGTCCCGCCGTGGCAAGGCCGCGGGCGAACTGCCCTACGCCTGAGCATGCCTGATGGCAACTCGGCAGGGATGGAGAATAATGGTTCGACGAGCTCACCATCTTGAGCCAAGTCGAAGGAAGGCACTACAGACAAAGCGTGGAAAACAGACAGACGGCAAATCGGACGATTACGTTTCATCGCTACAACACGGTAATCGTCGGTTCAGGCGCTGCGGGATTGAACTGTGCAGTGCACCTGTATGAGTTTATGCGCCAAAAGGGCTTTTCCCGAAAGGAATCCGCAGGAGGAATTGTGGTGGTGACGCGGGGACTTGCGCTGGGTGCCTCGCGGATGAGCGGCTCGGACAAGCAGACCTATTACAAGATGGGCACAAGCCCGGACGTGCCCGATAGCGCCGAGGAATTTGCCCGGACCCTGTCAAACGCCGGCTGCTGCCACGGGGACCTCGCTATAGCCGAGGCTATCGGCTCGCTTCGAGAATTCTATCATTTAGTCCAGGCGGGTGTGCCGTTCCCCACGGATTCTATGGGGAGCTTTGTAGGGTACAAAACCGACAACGACCCTTTTGAAAGGGCGACGTCCGCCGGGCCAAAGACCAGCAAGTTCATGACCGAATGTTTGCAGAGGCAGTTGGAAAGATACGGCGTCCAGATAGCGGACAACCAGGAAGTCGCCCACCTGCTCACGGTCGGCCCCGTTAGAAATCCCACCACCACCAGGGGCGCCACCGACCAGCAGAGAATTTCTAACGGGGTCGGCTGCGGCCAATCCGGGAGAATCGCAGGGGTGGTGACTGTGGACAGGAAGAGCCTTTATCGTGTGAGGCTCCGCATAAATGTCTATCTCGGCGCGAATATCGTCCTTGCAGCGGGCGGCCCCGGAGAGCTTTACCAGACGAGCGTTTATCCCAAGGGCCAGGTTGGGATTCACGGGCTTGCGTTCAAGGCGGGCCTGGTCGGTGAGAATCTAACCGAGTCGCAGTTCGGGCTGGCGAGCACCAAGTTCCGGTGGAACGTGTCCGGCACGTATATGCAGGCGATCCCGCGAATCTTCAGCACAGACGCCGGCGGCAGCGATGAGCGGGAATTCCTGGCGGGCCCCGTTAGAAATTCTCCGGCGGGGGGTGGGCGTGGGGAGGGTGGGATTTCTAACGGGGCGGGCTACTTCCCGTCGATGAGCAAGATGGCGACGAATATCTTTCTCAAGGGCTACCAGTGGCCGTTCGACCCGCAGCGGATTGAAAAACAGCAATCATCGTTGATCGATCTGCTGGTGTTCAACGAGACGCAAAAAGGCAGGCGCGTTTTCCTGGACTTTCTGCACAATCCGGTGGGCCATTCCGGGTGGCAGCCTCAAGCGCAGCTTGGGGATGGCAAAGCTCCAACAGCGGAGCAACCATCCCCAAATCCTTCGGATTTGAGGCTGCCGCACCGTATGGAGCCGCCGACCGAGACGTTCAACATCGAGGCCCTTGAGCCTGAGGCGTATCAATACCTCAAAAGGGCCGGCGCGCTCCAGGATACCCCTATTGAACGGCTGTTTGCGATGAATCCGCCCGCCATCGAGATATACAAGCAGAACGGTATTGATTTGTACTCCGAGCCGCTGGAGATTGCCCTTTGTGCCCAGCACAACAACGGCGGCTTCGCGGTGAACAAGTGGTGGGAGTCCAATATACCCGGGACCTTTGTAATCGGTGAGATGGCGGGGACGCACGGCGTCAAGCGGCCCGGCGGCTCGGCCCTCAACGCAGGACAGGTCGGCGGCCTGAGGGCGGCGCAATACATTGTGAACGTTTACGGCTGTGAGCTGCCGGATTACTCGGCCTGGGAAGATGAAATAACGGGGCAGTTGGATCAGTTGTTCGCCAGATTCGACAAATACAGGGCCGTCGGCGGCCCGATGCCTAAGGTGATGATACAGAGAATTCAAAAGCGTATGACGCTGTCGGCTGGATGTATGCGAGAGTTGAGGACTGCGCGCAGGGCTTTGAAAGAGGCTGTCGAGCTTTATAGACTCATTCAGAAAAAAGGCTTCAGCGCCCAGGGCAAAAGGGAGCTCGTATGGGCGATACAGGCCGAGCACCTGGCCTTGACGAGCATCGCGTATCTAAAGGCGATTGCCGAGCTGCTCCGGCAGGGCAGCGGCTCGCGGGGATCGCATCTTGTCATTGCGAGGGATGGAATTGAGATACATCCTGATATTATCGCCCCGCACCTATCTCCTGGGCTACCCGGGGGGAAGCCCGAAGCGGGACCCGCTCCCGGTCGCCAGAAACAGCTTCATCGCGCGCCGGAAGATAGGTGCGGGGGCAAGGTCCTGAAGTTCAAGCCTGAGAATCTGTCTTTGAGAGACTCGGTGCTGCGAGTTGTGTATGATGACACTCTGCCGGATATGTTCCGATGCGAGAGTGTTGGGCTGAGGTCGGCGCCGAGCGACGCAAAGGCGTTTGAACCCGCGTGGCGGGACTTCCGGGAGGGAAAAATATACAGGGAAAATGAGAGATAGTCGATAACTGAGCGTATAGCGTATAGCGTATAGCGTAGAGCGGATAGCGGATAGAAAAGAACTATACGCTAAACGCTATCCGCTAACCATGAGGTATTTGTGATTGTTCAGGCGCTTAAGTGGGTAGGCGGTGTTGACGGTTTTCTGGAGCTTGTGGATCAGCGGCGGCTGCCGACTAGGTTTGTCAAGCTCCAATGCCGGGACATTGAACAACTTTACGAGGCGATAAAGACGCTTGCTGTTCGCGGCGCGCCTGCCATAGGGGTCGCGGCGGCTTACGGCCTGGTGTTGGGGATGCAGAAATTGAATCCCGGCGATAGCGCCGAAGAGGGACTGCAGAAATGGTGGGCTAAAGCCCACCCTACGGTCCTGGGCCGGTCGTGCGAATACCTCGCGTCGTCCCGCCCGACGGGGGTGAATTTATTCTGGGCGCTGGAGCGGGTGCGCCGAAAGGCCGAGGAGTTCATCGCGTCGCGGCCGGATGTGACTGTAGCTACATTGCAGGAGGTTGTTCTGCGAGAGGCCAATGCAATCTGTCAGGAAGACGTGGATATGTGCCGGCGTATCGGCCTGAACGGGCAAAAGTTCATCAAAGATGGTTTTGGTGTTTTGACGCATTGTAACGCCGGGGCGCTGGCGACAGCCGGACAGGGGACGGCGTTATCGGTGATGTTCGAGGCGCACAAGAAGGGCAGAAAGTTCAGGGTCTATGCCGATGAAACCAGGCCGTTGCTGCAGGGTGCGCGATTGACGGCCTGGGAGCTGCAGCAGGCCGGAATTGACGTCACCGTTATCTGCGATAATATGGCCGGGTGGCTGATGAAACAGGGCAGGATAAATGCCGTAATCACCGGCGCCGACCGAATCGCTGCGAACGGCGACGCCGCGAACAAAATCGGCACATACAGCCTGAGCATCCTTGCCGGAAAGCACGGCATACCTTTCTACGTTGCGGCGCCTTCGAGCACATTCGATTTGAGCATCAAGAGCGGCGACGAGATACCTATCGAGCAGCGCGCCGCCGACGAGGTCAGGAACTTTGCCGGGGTGCAGACGACCCCCGTGGGTGTTGATGCGTATAATCCTGCCTTTGATGTCACCCAAGGCCTGGATATATCAGCTATCATTACGGAGAGAGGAGTGATTGAGAATCCTGACATTGACAATGTCACCGAACACTTCAAGTCCGACCGGGCTTGAACAGCCGCTTTGTGTGAATCAGAGACTAGGTTTATGAGCCAGGCAGAGAAATTAGCTTCGCAGTCGCCCCAAACAGGCAGAGACGAGCGGTCCAGCGAGAAGACTCTGCTGCGCTGGCGAAAGCGCAACTCGTATTATTATGGATGGCTGGACAGGATTTACAGATTCGTGGTTCGGCCGGGCAGCAGGGTCTTGCACGTGGGCTGCGAATGCGGCGATCTGCTGGCCGCCGTCAAGCCTTCATACGGAGTTGGTATCGACGCAAATGCCGATGCCGTTGAGCTGGCCAAGAAACGATTCGGCCACCTGAGCTTCTATACTATGGACCCGCACAAGCTGGCGCTTAATGAGAAATTCGATTACGTTCTGATATGTAACTCATTAGGCGGCTGGCGCGATATTCAGACGGTGCTCGAGCGCATCCGCCCACTGACAAGCCGGGGCACGCGGATTGTCATTACGTACTATAACCATGTTTGGGAGGGTGTTCTGAGCTTAGGTTCGCTCGTGGGGATTCGCAAGCCCAATACATATCAGAACTGGCTGCCCTCGGAGGATATTTCAAATCTACTCGAGCTTAGCGGCTTTGACGTTATTCGAGGCGCTTCTTATCTGATGATGCCCAAGCGTATTCCGCCGTTGACGGCCTTCTGCAATTACGTTCTATCGCTGCTGCCGGGTTTTCGCTATTTCAACCTGGTGAATCTTGTGATAGCCCGCCCGGAACCGCCTGCCCTGCGCGATGAGGATCTGTCGGTGTCGGTAGTAGTCCCGTGCAGGAACGAGCGAGGGAATATCGAGGATGCGATAAAGCGGATTCCTCAAATGGGCAGGGAGACGGAGATAATCTTCGTTGACGGCAACAGCACCGACGGCACCGCTGAGGAGATAGAACGCCGGATAGCCGAATATCCGCAGCGCAAGATTCGGTTGATTCATCAGGGCGATGGAGCGGGCAAGGGTGATGCCGTAAGGAAAGGCTTTGCCGCAGCAAGGGGGGATGTGCTGGTTATTCAGGATGCGGATTTGACGGCCCCGCCCGAAGACTTGCCGAAGTTCTACAGGGCGCTGCGGGACGGCAAGGGCGAATTCATCAACGGCTCGCGCCTTGTCTATCCGATGGAGAAGCAGGCAATGCGATTCCTGAATCTTCTTGGGAATAAGTTTTTTGGCGCATTATTCACCTGGCTGCTCGGGCAAAGGTTCAGGGATGCGCTCTGCGGGACGAAAATGATCAGCAAAAAGGACTACGAGCTGATAGAGGCCAACCGTTCCTATTTTGGCGAATTCGACCCGTTCGGGGATTTTGACCTTATCTTCGGAGCGGTCAGGCAGAACCTCAAGGTCATCGAGGTGCCTGTGGCCTATCGTGCGCGGACATACGGCAGGACGAATATCAGCCGATTCACACACGGCTGGCTGCTGCTGAAGATGAGCTGGGTGGCATTCAAGAAAATCAAGTGGCTCGGACGAACAAGGTGAACCGGCAGATGACCAAACGAAGCGATTTGCCCAGGCTGAGACTATTGCCGTACAAGGAATATGCCGGTGTCAACAGGGACGACCCGCTGCGATTCTACTTTTGGCCCGTCATAGGCAGGCTGTACCGGCGACGGGTCGAGCTGTGCCTGGCCGAGTGCGCCGGCGGGCATCGCGTATTGGAAGTGGGATTCGGCTCGGGGCTGGCGTTTCCAAACCTGAGTGAAAGCTACAAAGAAATCTATGGACTGGACCTGAGTGTGTCGGTTGACGATGTTGCGGCAGTGTTCAGGGCAAGACAAATTGAGACACGCTTGCAGAACGGCAGCGTGCTGTCAATGCCATACGAAGACAATTTTTTCGATACCGTTCTGTTGATAAGCATTCTGGAGCACTTGAAGCCTTGCGAGCAGGAGCCGGCTTTTCGGGAAGTTCGTCGAGTTCTCAAACCAAGCGGCCAGGTGGTATATGGAGTGCCAATTGAGCGGGGTCTTACGGTATTTATGTTCCGGCTGCTGGGCTTCAATATTCGCGAACACCACTTCAGCACTGAAAAGGATGTTCTCGCGGTTGCCGAGCGCGTTTTGAACAAGGTGCGAGTCGTTCAGATGCAAAGCGTTCCGTCTTTTCTTGGAGCGGTTTACGAAGTCGGGCATTTCACCAAAGCCGAATCAAGGCAAAGTCAAAGCCCGCAGACAGCTTGAGATATTTGGATATATGAAGATTCTTGAATGGCTTAGACTGCCCCAGACAAGGCGGATCGAAGATCTTGACGATCCTGCGGTGACACTGCTGCACGCCCAGGTCATACAGAGCAAGCCGTTTCTCAAAAAGACGTATATCGATTTCTACAGGCGGTTTCTAAAGGCTGTGCCCTGCCCGAAAGGAAAGGTTCTTGTTGAGCTTGGCAGCGGCGGCGGCTTTATCAAGGATGTGATCGGCAACGTGATTACTTCGGATATCCTTGACCTGCCGAACGTCGATAAAATCTTTTCGGCTGTCGAGATGCCTTTTGAGCAGGGCAGCGTGGACGCATTTTTTATGATTGATGTTCTGCACCATATCGCCGATCCAAAGGCTTTCTTCGCGGAAGCGCTGCGGTGTCTAAAAATAGGCGGGAAGGTTGTTATGATTGAGCCTGCGAATACGCTGTGGTCGAGGTTTATCTACAGAAACTTTCATCACGAGGTTTTTGACACAAAGGCGGGATGGAAACTGGAAAAGGCCGGGCCACTTTCACAGGGCAACGGTGCTTTGCCCTGGATAATTTTTTCCCGTGATCGAAAAACATTTGAGCAGGAGTTCCCTTCGTTGAAAATAGTGCGGATGCGCGCTCACACTCCATTTTGTTACCTGCTCAGCGGAGGGCTGACGCTGCGCCAACTGGTTCCTTCATTCACTTATCCGGCTGTCAAAGCCGTAGAATACCTCTTATCCCCGGCCAACAATGTGTTGGGCATGTTTCAGACAATTGAGCTGGAGAAAACTGGTTGACGGAAAAATGAGCAGACGGAAGGTCAAAAAGTGGCAGCCGAAACCAGGCAGGCAGGCGCAGAGAACGTTATGCTCCGACTCAGTCGTCGAAATCGATGCCGAAGAGACGGGCAAACGAGAGAGATATTTCGAGCTCTTTCTGATGGCGACTCTTCTAACTTTCGGCGTCTATCAGTCGGTTCTGTATTTCGGCCACACGGTTGTTCCAATTTCAGATTTTCCCGACATTGTCAAGGTTGGCCACGATCTGCTTTCTCTCAAGCTTCCGGTGCGTTTCAAACAGGCTCCGG
>Ga0299915_10001177_pt1 | contig 19323 bp, 18 predicted proteins | sample RVTome_13_FD_200263 | JGI IMG/M metagenome (GOLD analysis project Ga0299915, IMG submission 200263) | Soil microbial communities from uranium-contaminated site in the Upper Colorado River Basin, Wyoming, United States - RVT92D227 (version 2) ... | reverse complement strand
TGGGCGCTCCTCGATGCGGTCGTGGCGCCGAAGGCGAGCACGCTCGTCCGACCTCGCGAGCCGGGACCCGTCCTCACGATGCTCGACCCGGGAACCATCCACGCGATCGAGGACGTCACGCCGCGGCGTCCGGTGAGCTGATGTTGTTCAACGAGTGGGGAGATGCGGCACGCAAGACTGTCAGCATGACGCACGTACGTGGCCTCCACGGATCTCCGGCCATCAAGCTGTTCGACACGTGGGGCGAGGCGCTCTCGCCCGATGGCACGCACGTGCTGAGAGCTCGAGCGCGTCGCGATCGAGCTCGAGCGCACACTCGATGTCCCGTGGCGGATCGGCGAGCTCACCGCTGGAACTAGCTCGTCGTCGAGGGTGCGTCGCTGTGGCAGGCCGTGCTGGAGGCGCCCGATGACGACGCACCGCGGGCAGTGCTCGCGGACTGGCTGCAGGAACGAGGCGACCCCAGAGGCGAGTGGTCTTCGTCGCTGCGATCACGAGCCCGAGAGACGTCGGATGGACGCGGTATTGTCAGGTAGGAGGCCCATGTATTGTCGTGAGCTGGTCGTCGCCTTGGTCGCGATCGCGAGTTGCAAAGAACCGTCGGACCCAATTGTCACAACCACCACACGTCCGGCGGACGCGGCGATCGCGATGCCCAGGTCCACCGTCGTGCTTCGCGCCGGGAGTACGCTGTCGCAATCACCGTATCGCAACGCGTTGCTTGTTGCCGTCTTGAACGGCGACCTGTGGTTGCTACATGCAACTCCCGACGTCGGAGGCGGTGGCATCGCGACGCTCGGTGATCGCTCGAATGGTTCGACCGGCACAGCCACGACCCCCGCCGCGGTCGCCAGGCTCGTCGATGACGACGGTGTGGTCATCATCACCGACATCAAGACTCCGGTGCGGCAGCTGCTTCCACTCATGAGCGCGCTGGCCGGCAAGCCGTGGGGAATGGCGGTTGCCCGGAACGACACGCTCGGAATGTTGAGGCCGGTCCCCGGTGATCCACCGCCCAAGGCAGACGATGATCTCGTCGAGCTCGCGCTCTGGATCGAGCCGCACCGCGTGTCGATCGGCGTGAGTCAGATCAACCAGATCGTGGTCAGGACGACCGATCACAGCGAGCTCGTGAAGACGCTCAAGAAGCAGCACGACGCCTTCTTCGCGTTTCGCACGGATCTCGTGTTCGGGACCCACCCGGACGTCACCGCCGGCGAGCTGGTGGACGTGCTCGACGCCGCGTTCGAGGGCAACTTCAACACCTTTCGATGGACGCCTCAAACCAAACTCCCGCTGAAGTTCGGCGAGGGCATTGGCGTCGACGCGATCGCGCGCCCCGACGTCGGCGTGACTGGCCTCGCCCCAGCCGTGAAGAACGTCGGGGTCGGCGGTTCCAGTCGCGATGTCGGGAGCTACACCGCCGCCGTGATCGATCGTGTCGTCATGGCGCACGTACGCGAGTACGAGACCTGTTATCAGAACGAGATCGCGCGTGAGCCCGAGGTCGCCAATTCGCTTGCCAACACGATCGATGTCGCGATCAACATCGGAGCCGACGGTCGAGTGTCGAGTGTGGTTCCGATCGGCTCCTCGTTCCCGACTGACAGGGTGGGACGCTGCATCAGACTGACGATGAAGGGCCTCGAGTTCCCCAAGCCAGCGGCGGTCAACCTCATCACCTACAAGCTCTACTTCTGGTCGAGGACGTAGCGAACACGGTCGCCGACGCGCACCCGGAACGGCCCTCGGTCACACACGGCGGATCCTGCGGGTCAGCCGTGGACCTGAATCGTGGCTCCTGGCAGCTGCTTCTTCAGCCGTGCGAGATCGCCGCGTCCGAGCTGGTTACGGCTGATCTCGAGGCGGTACAACTTCTTCAGCGAGCCGACCCACTCGGGTACGCGCTCGATCGCCGTGTTGTAGATCGAGACCACTTTCAGCTCCTTCAGCCCGGCGACCCGAGCCGGCAGCACGCGGACCTCGGTGTTGCTGATGAACAGATACTCGAGCCCCTTCAGCATGCCGAGCGACTCGGGCAGCGCGGCGAGCGGGCAGTCGGTGACCACGAGGCTCGTCAACCCGCTCTTGCCGATCGATTCGGGCAGTGCCGCGATTCGAGTCTTGATCGCGTCGAGCGTGTCGACTCGGATCCCTTCGGGTAGCGCGCTGATCCGCGTGTCGGTCACCGACAGCTTGTCGAGCGCGAGTCGAGCGAGCGATCCGGGCAGTCGTTCGAGCGGGTTTCCCGCGAGCTCGATCCAGCGCAGCTTCGAGAGCTTGCCGACCGCGTCGGGGAGCTCGCGAAGGCGGTTGGATTCGAGGTCGAGCGACTCGAGCGCACGCGCCTTTCCGATCGATGCCGGCAGCGTCGCGAGCTTGCAGCCCGTCCAGCTCAGCGTCTCGAGCTTCGGGAGCTTCGCGAACGGCGGCTCCACGTTTGGCCCGCACGTCACGTCCTCGATCCGCAGCGTCTCGAGAGTCGAGCTCTTGCGCGGAGTCTCGAAGCCCGCGAGCGAGCCGCGCACGAGCTCCAGCGAACGCAGCTTCGGGAGCTCGAGTACCCAGCGCGGGATCCGGTCGAGACGCGCGCCGACGAGCTGCAGCCTGGTCAGCTCGCGCCGCTGGGCGAGCACGTCCGGCAATGCCGTGATCGGGGCACGGATGCACAGCTCCGTCAGCCCGGGGTTAGCGAGCAGCTCGATCGGAACCGCCTTCGCACGCTTGTCCTCGAACTCGACCTCGGTCGATTGCAGTGGTGGCGATGGTGGCGCCTTCGCGAGAGGCACGACCGCCGCTTCGACACGCAGGCGCTTGCCCGCACGTAGCGCCCCACATAGCTTGCACGCGCAGCGCTTCGACGTCGCGACCGCTCGCACCGCCGCCAGCTCGTCGGTCCGCAGGTCGGCAAGTGCGAGCGCACCGTCGAGGTCGGTGTCGGTCTCGATCCGAGGTTGCTTGCCGGGGTGCACGACGTAGAGCGTGCGTCGCAGTTCGATGAGCGGCCGCGTGGTCGCGGCGAGCAGCGTCGCCAGCTTCGGGGCTTTGCCCGCGAGGGTCCAACCGAGAGAGCGCGCGAGCGCGTCGAGCGAGCCCGGGGCGGGGCCGCGTAACGCCGCGATCGCGACCTCGAACCAGTGCACGCATGCGGTCATCGACATCGACGTGCCACCGGCATCGCGGAACGCGAACACCAGCTCGTGCTCGCGCGCGTGCGGCCGCCCGTCCTCTCGGCTCGCGTCGAGGTACTCCTCGGTGACTTGCGCATATGCCGCGCCGCGCACGACCTTCGAGAGCGCGCCGGCGACCGCGCGATAGATCGCGTCATGCAGCTCGCCCGCGCTCGCGCGACTATCGATCCGCGCAACGCGCAACGCGACTGCCTGACCACCCATCTCACAAAGTGTCACCTACCGCGCGGCGCGATGCCACGACGCGGGAAATGCAAGTTGGCGTTCGCGAACGAGCCCGCCAACTGGATTGCCGTCACGGCGCCTGTCTCGCCCAACGCCGCGCTCCCGAGCGCGGCGTTGGGCGAGCACGACGCGCACGAACATGGCGAGCACCTCCGAGACCAGCGCCTTGTCGCGGAGCAAGCGGATGCGCAGCCAGCGCGGGAACGACAGCGTACATTGGCTGTAGTCGGCGGCCAGGGGAGGACTCGATCCACCAGATGGACCAACACCCGTACTCACTGGTCGTTGTCCGAGGAGGACGTCGCCTCCTATGCCAACCCGGCCACCGCGGTCACCTTCCACGTCACGCACGTGCCGCCGGCCGTCGAGCCCACGTGTTCTCGATCAACTTCCATCGCCACCGCGGGTTCGTGCTCGAAGCGGACCTCGTCCTGCGCGAGCTCGTCGACGAGCTCGACCTCGCCGTCGAGGACGTCCAGCCCGACGGGATCGTCGGCGACGACTACGACGGCGACGCGTTCCTGCGCGGATGGTCGCTCGGGAATCGGGCCGCGTACGGCGCGGCGGGCGCGGATCCCGGGGTCGAGCCACCGCTGACGTACCCGGGCGAGATGATCGAGCGTGTGTGGCGGTGGAACCACGAACGCCAGGCGACGGAAGAGGAGCACGGCGGCTACTACCTCGCTGGGCTCGTGGGGTTCGCGCTCGCGGAAGGACGCGTGCAGACGTTCACCGAGTGGAGGCTCGGCGCGAACGTGCTGCTGCCACGCGCCGAGCTCGTCGCGATCCGGCGCGACCAGACGTCGGGATCGGTCGTGCCGTGGGACCGAGTCGCCGACGTGATCGAGCTGCGCGACGACGATCGCGTCGACGAGCCGCTCGACTACTGGGCGCTCCTCGATGCGGTCGTGGCGCCGAAGGCGAGCACGCTCGTCCGACCTCGCGAGCCGGGACCCGTCCTCACGATGCTCGACCCGGGAACCATCCACGCGATCGAGGACGTCACGCCGCGGCCGGCGGGCTGACCTCGACGGCGAACCCGACCCGCGCGCCGCCGCCCGGGCGATCGGAGATCCACGCGCCGCCGCCGTGGGCGACCGCGATCCGCGAGATCAGGGCGAGCCCGAGTCCGAGCCCCCCTCCGGTCGACGGAACGAACGCGCGAAACGCATCGGCCCGGCGATCGGCCGGGACGCCCGGGCCGGCATCATCGACCTCGATCGCGACCTGGCCTGCGCGGCGCTCGATGCGAACCGCCACCGCACCGCCGCCGTGGACGCGCGCATTGTCGATGAGGTTCGCGACCGCGCGGCGCACCAGCGTCGGATCGACGGAGGCGCGAACCTCGCCGACCGCCTCGATCGCCTCGGGGGCGATCCCCGCCGAGGTCGCGGCGTCGGAGACGAGCTCGCCGAGATCGACCACGCGGCGATCGAGGTTACCGAACTCGAGGCGCGACGAGGCGAGGAGCTTGCCGACGAGATCGTCGAGCATCAGGATCTCGCGATCGAGCTCGCCGAGCACCTTGGTGTTCCCGGTCTCGCGTGCGGTCTCGACGAGGACCCGCATGTGGCCGAGCGGCGTGCGCAGCTCGTGCGAGACGGCGGCGAGCAGCTGGCGCTGATCGGAGAGCTGCTGCTGGATCTTCGTGGCCATGTCGTTGATCGCGGTGGCCAGCACGCGCATCTCGCCGCCGTGACGACCGGCGTCGAGCCGCGTGTCGAGCTTGCCGTCGCCGATGTCGCGCGCGGCGCGCACGGTCGCGAGCAGCGGCCCGGTCATCCGCCACGCGATCGAGCCCGAGAGCATCGACACCGCGACGAGGCCGATCGCGATCCACCACCAGCGTGGATGCTCGTTCAAGCGGTAGCCGATCGCGATCCCGCCACCGAGCGCGAGCGTGAGCGCGACGAAGATCCGGCGTCGCATCCGCGACTGCAACCACCACGGCAGCCACCGCGAGCGGTGCGGATGGTTCTGCCACATCGCTCGCTCGGCGTGCCACTCGCGATGCCGCGCGTGGCGATCCGGTCGAGCGGCCAGCCCGTGGCGTTCGCGCCAGCGCCGATGGCGCTCGTGACGGTGGGGGCGCGGCCCGCAGTCGTCGTCGCTCACGGCTCCTCCGCGGCTCGTGAGAGGACGTAGCCGACCCCGCGCACCGTCCGGATCCTCGTCGGCGGATCGTCGCCGAGCTTCTTGCGCAGCCGCGAGATATGGACATCGACGGCACGCTCGCCCACGGTGACATCGGTGCGGCCGGCGAGCTCGAGCAAGGCCGAACGTGGGACCACGCGGCCCGCGCGGCGCAGCAGCGCGATCAGGAGATCGATCTCGAGCCCGGTCAGCTCGACCGGCTTGCCGTCGACCCAGGCCTCGCGTGCCCCGGTATCGACCGTGATGCCGGCCGAGGTCAGCTTCTCGGCGAGGGTATCGGGCTGGACTCGCCGGAGCACGGCGCGGATGCGGGCGAGCAGCTCGCGCGGTGAGAATGGCTTCGCGACGTAGTCATCGGCTCCGAGCTCGAGGCCGACGACGCGGTCGGCCTCGTCACCACGTGCGGTCAGCATGATGATCGGGATCCGGTGTCCGGCATCGCGAAGCTTTCGAAGCACCGAGAGGCCGTCGAGCCCCGGCATCATCACGTCGAGCAACACCGCGTCGAAGCCGCCGCCGGCGAGCGCTGCCATCCCCGCCTGTCCGCCGCCAGCGTGGACGAGCACCACGCCCTGCGGCTTCAGGTAGCCGTCGAGCAGCTCGGCGAGCCGCGCGTCGTCATCGATGAGGAGCACTCGCACGGCGTTATCTTCTCATTGTCTTCAGCGGTACGGCCCCGTGCGCCACCAGCCTCCACCCCGGTCGAGCAGGTCGGCGACCTGCGCACGTTGCTTGTCGTCGAGCACGCCGTGGATCGCGCGCAGCCCATCGACCACCGCGGCTCGAGCCTCGCCCGTCGCGCTATCGACGCGGCCGAGCACCGCACCGAGCGCGGCGTCGTCGAGCACCGGGCCGCGCATCGCGGCGGCGAGATCGCCGCGGGCATCCCGGAGGTTGCCCTTCGCGCCGCCGACGCGCTCGCGGACCTTGTCGAGCTCCGCGACGATGAAGCGCTCCTGCGCCGGCGTGGCGTCGATCCGCGCGAGGGCCGCGTGCATCATCCAGCCTCCGCGCCCGCGATGCCCGTGACGCCCGTGCCAGTCACGCCAGCCACCTCCTCGATGGCAACCGTCGTAGCTGCCGCGATGGCAGCGACCCGCGCGGCGCAGCGCGACCACTCCGAGGACGCCGAGACCAATTGCGAGACAAATCATAGCTTCGTTCCTTTCACGGACTCAGCGTGGGTCTCCGCTGTTTCGCGATCGGCCGGCGCTACGTGAAGAAACATTGCGATCGACGCGTTCGGGGGCCGACCGAACCTCCCCAGCAGCCGCAAGGGTGTTGGCAACCGGCCTATTCGCGCCTGGACTTCGCGATCGCGGAGAGCACGAGCAGTGGTGGGACGGGCTTCGTGAAGTGAAGGTCGAACCCGGCTCGCTTCGAGCGGACCTGATCTTCCAGAGCGCCATAGCCGGAGATCGCGATCAGCAACAGCCCCGAGAAGGTCTTGTCCGACCGGACTTCGGCTGCGATGGCGTACCCGTCCTTCTCCGGAAGGCCGAGATCGCAGAGCACGACCTCGGGACGAAACGACCGGATGACTTCCAGCGCGCGGGCTCCGGTGTTCTCCACTTCGACCCGGTGGCCGACGTCGGAGAGAATCACCCGCAGGGACTCGGCGGCATCGAGGTTGTCCTCGAAGACGAGCACGCGCATCGCCTCGGTCGGATGGCCAGTCGGAGGAAGCGGCTCCGATGGCGGCGTCATGCTCCGCTCGAGAGGCAGCTCGATGCGGAGCTCCGTGCCTCGGTCTCGGCCTTCGGAGGTGGCGGTAACCCACCCCCCGTGAAGCGCGACCAGCCCCTTCACCACCGCGAGTCCGAGGCCGAGCCCACCGCGGCCTCGGGCGAGCGAGCCATCGACCTGCTCGAACGGCTCGAACATGCGAGCGAGCACGGATGGTTCGACTCCAATGCCTTCATCTCGGATCGAGATGGCGGCAACAGCGCGAGCTCGATCCAGCGTGAGGTTGACGTGGACCGCGCCTCTGTCGGAGAACTTGATCGCGTTCGAGACGGTGTTTGCGATGATCTGTGCGAGCCGCGTACGGTCGGCGTGGAGCAGGATGGGCTCGTCGGGATCCTTGATCATGAAGTGGAGGCCCGCGATCCGGATCGCCTCGCCGTGGTCGGACAGCACCTCGTGCGTGAGTGCCACGAGGTCGACGGGCTCGCACTTCAGCTCGATCTTCCCGCGGGAAATCTGCGACACGTCCAGCAGGTCGTCGAGCAGTCGGCACATGTGCTGCACCTGCCGTTCGAGGATCTGCCGTGCGCGCCCCGCAATGTCGCTGCTCAGGTCAGGCATGCCGAGCAGGTGGGTCGCGTTGAGCATCGGGCCCAGGGGATTGCGCAGCTCGTGGGCGAGCATCGCCAGGAACTGATCCTTGCGATGGTCGGAGTCCTGGAGCGCGAGCAGGGTCTCGCGCAACTGCTCCTCCGACTTCCTGCGCTCGGTGACGTCACTGCAGACACCGACGAGCCGCTCGGGATTTCCGCTGGAATCGAGCATCAGCTTGCCGTGCGTCTCGAGCCAGCGAACCTCTCCGTCGGGCCTCACGATCCGGTAGCAGACGTGGTGATCGACGCGCTGTTCGACGATCCGCCGGATCGCCGCCAGCACCCGTTCCCGGTCTTCGGGATGGACGTCGCTCTGGTACGCCTCGAAGGTTCCCGAAAATGAGCCCACGGGAATGCCGTGGATCTCCTCGAGCGTCGGAGACCACGAGACGCGCTGAGCGCCGATGTCCCACTCCCACGCGCCCAGGTGGGCTGCGTCCAGCGCCACGCGGAGCTGTCGCTCGGAATGCTGGAGCTGCTCGCGGAGGCGGGCGTGGTCGATCGAGAGGGCCGCGCGGTCGGCGAGATTCTCGAGAAAATGAAGATCCTCGTCGTCGTAGATCCTGCCTTCGTGCCGCGCGACGCTGATGACCCCGAAGATTCGATCGCGTGCCTGGAGCGGCACGATCATGAACGAGCTGATGGGAAACCTCTGGATGAATTCGGCGAGCACTGGATAGCTCGCGATCAAGCTCGAAAGGTCGGGGTTCGAGCGCACGACGGGCTCTCCGGTGCGGAGGATCCGACCGAGCTCGCCGAAGTCGACCGGAACGGGGTCTCCCACCACCCTCCGGAGCATCACCTCCGCCAGCGGGGTCCGGTGCTGCACGACGCGCGCTACGAGGCACTTCCCATCCGACGTCGTCGTGCGGATCATGCACCCGTCCCCGAGCAGATCGCAGGCGACACGGACGAGGTCGGCGAGGATATCGGCGAGCGGGCGAGCGGGCTCCGTCATGAACCGGGACGCGTCGCTCAAGGCCTTGGCGCGACGTGCCGCCACCGCATTGTTTGCTGCCTCGCTCTGCAACCCGGCAACGCGATGCGCGAGTGACACGCTCTGTGCGAGCAACCCGGCCAGGGTCTGCAGGAACCGGCGGTCGTCGTCTGCGAAGTCCTGCGGCGTGGAATACGACAGCACGCATCCGCCGACCGTGCGCCCGAACGCGACGAGTGGAAGGCATGCCAGCGAGCCACCCTCTCCGCTCAGCGGTGTGTCGAGCAGGATGGGAAATCGCTCACCGGCATCGTGGGTGGTCGAGAAGAACAGCTCCTCTCCTGCCATCGCGGCCGCGGCGATTGGCGCGATCGCGCGGTTCGTTCCGGAGATTCCGAGCGCGATGATCGATTCCTGGCCACTGTCCGGGTCGCGGATCGCGGCGAACCCACCGTCGGCTCCGGCTACTTTCAGCCCTTCGCGAAAACAACTGGCGACTTCCTCGGGTCGCATGGTTGGCCCGAGCATCCGGGTGATCCCGTTGAGCCTGGCGTGGCGATTGGCGGCGCGCTGCGAACGACCCAGAGCGGTTCGCAGCTGCGCGAGATCCATCGCTCCCATCTCGACTTCGGAATCCATGCCCGATTCTTATCCAAGCGCGCCCACCCGTTCCAGACGGCGAGGGCTCACTCACGGTCATGCCGAGCAGGTTGTCCTGGACGTATGACGATCGGAACATGTTGTCCTGTACGGACGGCTATCGGACAAGTTGTCCACCCGGCGGACGCGCACGCAGCCAAGTGCTCGGTTTCGCGCACGACGCTCGTTGGCGCGCGATGTGCTGGCTGAGTCGGTGTGGTCGCACACGTCAACTCGTGCACGCTCGATGGCATCGACGCCGTACTCCTCGACGTCGAGTGCGAGGTCGCGGCGGGCTTGCCGTTCTATCATGTGGTCGGGCTCGCCGCACCGTCGGTGAAGGAAGGTGCGGTCCGGATCAGGAGCGCGCTCAACACCGTCGGGCACAAGGTCCCGCACAAGCGCGTCACCGTGAACCTCGCGCCCGCGGACCTGCGCAAGCCGGGCTGCGCCCTCGATCTGCCGATCGCCGCCGGCGTCTTGATCGCGGATGGCAAGTACCGCGCAGACGCGCTCGACGATCTGCTGGTGCTCGGCGAGCTCGGCCTCGACGGCACCGTGCGGCCGGTGCACGGCGTGCTCGCGGCGGCGATGCTGGCACGCGAACGCGGCATGCGCGGCGTGCTCGTCCCCGACAAGTGCGTCACCGAGGCGAACGTCGTCGACGGGATCGTGGTCTACGGCGTGAGTCACATCGCCGAGGTGATCGCCGCGCTCGCCGGGCGCGACACGCTGCGGACTCCGCGTGCAGGAGCCAGCCTCTCGGGACCTCGCTTCGTCGTCGACATGGCCGAAGTTCGCGGCCAGGACTTCGCGCGGTCCGCGATCGAGGTCGCCGTCGCGGGTGGGCACAACGTCTTGCTCGCGGGTCCGCCCGGCACCGGCAAGACGATGCTCGCGCGGCGCATTCCGACCATCCTCCCCGCGATGACCCGCGACGAGGCCCTCGAGACCACCAAGGTCTACTCCGCGCTGGGTCTCGCCGGTGGGCTGATCGAGGACCGGCCGTTTCGCGCCCCGCACCACACGATCTCGAGCGCGGCGCTACTCGGCGGAGGCTCGCTGCCGCGGCCCGGCGAGATCTCGCTCGCGCACAACGGCGTGCTGTTCCTCGACGAGCTCCCGGAGTTCTCGCGGTGTGCGATCGAAGGCCTGCGCCAGCCACTCGAGGAACGCTCCGTCGTGATCTCGCGAGTCAGTGGCACGCTCAGGCTTCCGGCGTCGTTCCTCATGGTCGCCGCCGCGAACCCGTGTCCGTGCGGCTGGCTCGACTCGAAGGTCCGCGAGTGCACGTGCAGCCCCAGCTCGATCGAGCGCTACCGGATGCGGCTCTCCGGTCCACTCCTCGATCGGATCGATATCCAGATCTACGTCCAGCCCGTGCCACTCGCCGACCTCCGCGCGTCCAAACCCGGCGAGTCATCCGCGGTGGTCCGCGAGCGCATCATCGCCGCCCGCGATCGCCAGCGCGTCCGGCTCCGCCCCTGGGGCGTCCGCTGCAACGCGGAGATGACGAGCTCGCAGCTGCGCGCCACCTGCCGGCTCGACGATCTCGGCGAGCGCACGCTCGCGGATCTCGTCGAGCGCCGTCGCTCGTTCACCGCACGTAGCATCGACCGGCTGATCAAGGTCGCGAGGACGATCGCGGATCTGCTCGGCCAGGACGCGGTCGACGCCGGCTGCCTGGCCGAGGCCGCCTCGTTTCGCGACGTCGATCCCACGGCCGACGTCTTGCCCGACACCGCCATCGCCTCGTGACCGGAGGACCATCGTGACGAAGCCCACCGCACCCACGCCGCTCACCCCACTCGCCCGCGAGGTCTATCGCCAGCTCGTACGTCATCTGCGTGCGGATCACGCCTCGATCACGTACGGAGCGCTCGCCGCCGCCGTCAGCCGGGTGGATCGTGCCTCCAGGCCGATCCACCCGCGAAGCTCGAAGCTGCACGGCGCGCTCGGCGAGGTGACCGAGGCGTGCCGAGCCCACGCGCTGCCGATCTTGCCCGCGATCGTCTGGCGCGAAGACACGCGGAGACCGAGCGACGGCTACTACAAGCTCGCGCACCCTCGAGCGCGCAGCTACAAGAGCCAGGTCGCCGCGTGGGAGCAGGAGCACGCCCGCGTGATCCGCGAGCTCGCGCGGTTCCCGGCAACGCTATGAGGACTGTGCCCGCGTCGACAGTCGACAGCCCCGCCGCCGAAGCCCCGGTGTCGGGTACGCCGGCGAACTTCGTCGGAGCGACGATCAAGCTGTACGGCGGTGACATCCTGATCGTGAGCGTGCCGCCATGGGTGATCGCGGATACCTACGAGAGTCAGCTCCTCGTGATCGCATTTCGGTCGCGGTTTCGCCGGACGATCGTGCTGGTCGCGCGCGACCCGCACGGCGTGCCGATCTACTACGGCCCACTCGCGATCGTGCAGGTGCTCCGCGTGCTGCCGTTCGATGCGCTGTCGTGGCAGCGCTACGTCTACCGCAAGACTCCGCCGCGCAAGCTTCCGATTCCGATCGATCTGCCGGCCGACGAGACCGACTCGCAACCGAGCTGGAGCTACTGCGTGACCCCAGACACCGATCGCGATGGAGAACCGTCGTGCGAGGTCCGCGCGGCTCTGCCGACACGGCGCTGAGAGCCTCCGTAGGCGATGCCCTCGTTCGAGCGCGAGACGATCGAGCCGGTTCGATCTATCCTGTGTGCGATGTGTCGAAACATCCGCCCGCTCTTCAACTTCGAGCCTCCGGCCACCGAGGAGGAAATCCAGGCCGCCGCGCTGCAGTACGTCCGCAAGGTCAGCGGCACGCGCAAACCCGCCGGCAAGAACCTGGACGTGTTCGATCGTGCAGTCGAGGACATCGCACGGATCACGCGCGTGCTCGTCGATTCGCTCGAGACCGCAACGCCTCCGAAGAATCGCGACGAGGAGATCGCGAAGGTACGCGCGCGCAACGCGAAGCGCTTCGGGTGAGCTAGAGGCTCGTCCCGAGCTCGCCCCCGATCGCGAGTGACCACCGACCATCGGGTGATCGAGCCAGCACTGCGAGCTGGCTCGCGAGCGGATCTTCTCGACGAGTTGCGCCGGCGCGAGCTCAGCCATCGTCTCAGGCAAGACGACCCTTGCGATCCGGATGGGTCCGTGGCATCGAGGCAGTCATGGTGCGTGGATTGGCCTCGATGTCCCTCGTGATCGGCATGATCGCCAGCGCGAGCGCGCAGCCTTCGAAGGTCCCGCCGCTCGTCGGTGTGACCGAGGTCGTCAAGCTCACCCCCCCGGCCGGCTTCATCGATGATGTGGTCGCCGCGAACGGCGAGCGCTTCGCGTACGTCGTCGCCGATACCGCGAGCAAGGCCGAGCTGCACGTCGTGACGCTCGCGACCAAGCAGGAGCAAGTCGTCGATCTCGCGCAGGTGACGTTGCATCCGATCGCGGTCCAGCTCGTCGGTCCGCGCGCGTTCGTGGTCGGCGTGAAGGAAGATGGCCAGCAGGTCGCGGCGATGGTCGAGCTGACCGACAAGGGCCGAGGCAAGCCGCCCGGGACGGTCGTCTACAAGATCGGGCCTGCGACCCACGTCACGGTCGTGACGCGCGATGGCCGGCAGCACGTCGCGGTCCATAGCCAGCGGCCGATGGCGACCAACGGGACCCGGCACCTCCTCGAGCTCCTCGCGCTCGACACCGGGCGACGCGTCGGAGCGTCGCGAACCTTCGACCTCGAGAGCGGCGTCAACAAGGCGCAGGACTTTCGCGTCAATCACTGGAGCGAGGGCTGGACCCGCGCACACGGGATCAAGGGTGGCGAGTGGGACAAGAAGGAAGATCAGCGGTCGCCCGACACCGAGGCCACCTTCGATCTCGTGACCGGCAAGCTCGTCGACCGCAAGAAGATCGACGATCTGTTCGAGCAACGCCGTCGGTTCCAGGCGCTCGCCGACGCAAACGGCCGGCTCGACTTCGTGCGGATCGGCGACAGCAAAGGGATCCAGGCCTGGCGCGCCGGCAAGCCGCGCGAGCTCGAGCTCGATCGGCCGCTGACCGACTACGATACCAAGTCGCTCCAGGGCTTCACGGCCGCCGACGGCTCTGTGTGGCTCGCGTTGAAGATGGATCCGGTCAACGCCGAGGCTGTCGCGCGCAAGAAGGCCGATCCCGAGTACCTGGATATCTTCCGCGCCGCGCCCGAGGGCAAGGCCGTCCGCAAGGCCCGCATCCTCGCGCACGGCGTGCGTCACCGCTTCGGAGTCATCGGCGACAAGTTCTGGCTGATCGAGCGCAACCAGAGCATGGAGCGCGGCGGCAAGAGCCTGACCGTCTTCCAGCTGCAGTGATGCAGCTCGTGAGGTCGCCAGAGGTCGCGGCGGCGCGAAGCCCGGTGGTCGCGCTCGAGTCGACGCTCGTCGCGCACGGCCTGCCATGGCCCGACAACCTGGCGGTCGCACGCGAGCTCGAGGACACGGTGCGCGCGCGGGGCGCGGTACCCGCCACGATCGCGATCGTCGACGGTACGGTCCACATCGGGCTCGGTGCCGATCTGCTCGAGCAGCTCGCGCGAGACGGCAGCCGATTCGCGAAGGCCGGCGCGACCGATCTCGCTGTCCACCTCGCGCGCGGCACCTCGGCCGCGACCACGGTCAGCGCGACCGCCGTGCTCGCCGCACGCGCGGGCATCCGGGTGTTCGCCACCGGCGGCATCGGCGGCGTCCATCGCGGCGACGCGGGTGACGTCTCGCACGACCTCGTGGCGCTCGCGAGGACGCCGATCGCCGTGGTCTCCGCGGGCGCGAAGGCGATCCTCGATCTGCCGCGCACGCTCGAGCTGCTCGAGACGCTGGGCGTGCTCGTCCTCGGCTATCGCACGAGCGAGCTGCCCGCGTTCTACACGCGCAGCTCCGGCCTCGCGCTCGAGCACCGCGTCGACTCGATCACCGAGCTCGCGGCGATCGCGCGACTCCACTGGGAGATGGATCGCGGGGGGATCCTCGTCGCCAATCCGATCCCCACGGATGCCGCCCTCGGCGGGATCGAGCCGGCGATCGAGCGCTCGCTCGCCGATGCGGCCGCCGCCAACGTCACCGGCAAGCAGCTGACGCCGTTCCTGCTCGCTCGCATCGCCGCGGTCACCGCCGGTGCCTCGATCCGCGCCAACCGCGCGCTCGCCGTTCACGACGCGGCCGTCGCTGCCGAGCTCGCGGTGGAGCTAGGGACGGTTTAAACTTGCGAAACTTGCGCGGCGCGATCGCGTGAGACGGACGGCGGACAGACCTAGCGCTTCAATACGGCTTCGATCGCACGCACGAGCTCGGCGGGTGGCGCCGTGCGCTCGAACAGCAGCGTGCCATCGGCGGCAAATACCTTGACGTGCGGCAGCTCGAAGGTCCCCGGTGCGAGGAGCTGCTTCCACGCGGCGCTGTCGTTGTCGATGACGTCGAGCTTGCGCACCGCGAGCCGATCGGGATGCGCGCTTGCGAGCACCGCGAGCTTGTCGTCGAGCTCGCGACACGGCGCGCACCACTCGGCCCACAGATCGAACACCGTGATCCGGCCGGTCACCGGCACGAGCGCGGCGGCACGCCCCGCCGGACCGACCGTCTCGCGATCGAGCCCGCGCCACGACCGGCGCCGCGCCAGCTCGAACGTGCCGACGATGCCGATGCCGGCGACCACGCCGTAGTCGAGCTGGCTCCCGACGACGTGCGAGTACACCGGCAGCTTGACGTCGGCCACCATCGCGAGGTTGCCCATGGGGCGCCATGCCGCGCCCACTCCGGTGAGGAAGTCGAAGCGCCCCGCGTTGCCTTCGTCTTCATGGACGACGCCCTGCCAGGTCTCTGCGTTCTCGCCGTGCCCTTCGACCGCGAGGCTGAACGTCCAGCCACGCAGGCCCAGCCCCGACGACGCGGAGAGCCCGCCGGAGAATCGATCGCTCGCGCGAAATCCCTTGGCGTTGTCGTAGAGCGACAGGTGGGCGAGCGCCCAGCCCGCGACCGTGACGCTCGCGATCGAGCGTTGTGCCTCGATCGCGACGTACGGGATGAACGTGCCAGTGCCGAACTGGATGTGCTGATGCTCCTGACCGATGTTGCCGAGCAGGAACGGATCCTCCTCGGTGCCGGCGAGCGGAATGCTCGTCCCGAGGCGCAGGTGCAGCCGAAACGCGCCCGCCTCGCGCGCCGCGTGAACCGAGAGCGACGGATCGCCGAACCCGCGCAACGTCTCGGTTCGCGCGTGGATACTCGATGGCGGCGGCACCAGCGCGCCCGAGCTCGGATCGCGGTGGGTCACGTCGACATCGAGCATCCGATAGGGCGCGGCGAATCCGACCGCGAGCCACGGCAGGATCGCGTACTCGCCCGCAAGCCGGGTCTCGACGAGGGTGAGGCGCGTGTCGTAGAGCACCGGGCCCTGGGCCTCGTCGAGCACCTGCTCGTTGCGGATCGGGAGCAATCCCGTTGTCAGGTTCAGCGTGAGCCGGCCGGGCATGAGGTCGCTCGAGGCTGCCGCCCCGACGGGCAGCCCCGGGTTACTGCAGGTCGCCTGCCCGGCGTGGGCCGCGGTCGGCGCGAGCATGACGGCGACCAGCGCTGAGCGGAGCATCGGATTCACGCTAGCACTGCCTGGCGCGATCTGCCCACACGTACGCGCGGTGCCGTGACCACATGGACACCACGGCCAACTGCCCGAGGCGTCATCGCCGCCGGTGATCTCTCACGATGTTTTTTCGCAAAGCCACTGCGCTACCCACATGTGTCGCTTCTACGATGGAGCCAATGCGCTCTTCTACAAGCCTGGTGATGGTGACGCTCGGAGGTCTGGTCGGTTGCGCCACGGGCATGGCCGAGTCGCGCGGCGTGACGCGCACGCAGCTGGCCGGCACGTCGTCGCTCGTGTTCACGAATGCATCGCCCGACAAGATGTGTGGGCTCTACATGTCCTATGACGACGACGGAAAGTTTGGAGACAACTGGTTGCCACGCGAAGGCCTGCCGTCGGGCAAGTCGATCGAGCTCAAGGTGAAGCCCGGCAAGTACCAGGCGACCTGGAACACCTGCAAGTCGGGCGGGAAGCCCTACTTCGCGGCGACGTTGACACAGGAGACGGCGTTCTCGGTGCGCGAGCCGACCCAGCTGTTCGCGTACGTCGCGGACACCGTCGCGCCGACCAGGCGCGCCGCGCTGTGGGACTTCCACAAGATGATCAAGTTCCAGGGTCAGGCGATCGAGCCGATCGGATCGCGGCAGCAAGTCGCAGCGCGCCTGACGCCACCGGCCGAACCGGTCACCGCCGACCGCGTGCTGCGGGCGCTGTTCGGGACCGAGGCGACCGAGGTCGAGGTCGTGACTCGCGTCGACCTGAGCGCGTATTGCGAGAAGCCGCCGGCGCGCAAGACGACGGCAGCGGCCACCAAGCGTCCGATCAAGGCGTCGCTGAAGCGGATGCACGACATCACGAGCGATCGCATCGGCTATTCGGAGCGCCGCCGCTAGCGCTCACTGCGCGACGAGCGAGGGCTTCGACGTCCGCTTCGTACAGCCGAACGAGTACTTCCAGCCATCCTTCGTGACGTCGGCCGGCGCGGTCGTGACGAAGTCCCAGACGTCGTTCGTCTTGACGTACATGCGAACGTCGTAGCGGCCGGTTGCGAGCTCGACGTTGACGTACGTGTTCGGCTCGATCTCCTTCGTCAACGCCGAGGCGTGATCCGAGCCGCGCAGGAAGTCGACCTTCAACGACTTCGTCCATGGCTGACCGCACGTGTGGCCGGCGTTCTCGACCTTGCCGACAAAGCTGCGCACCGACGCCGGCTTCTCCTGCGTCTTCGGCTCGTCCGACTTGAAGGCCACCGCGAGCTCGGCCTGCTGCTTCGCGCGCACCTCGATCTTCTTCGACCACGCGGTGCCGTCGGGCGCCGTCAGCGTCACCTTCAGGAACGCGTCCTGCTCGGGCAGCTGGAACAGCTCCGGCACCGTGCCGTTCTTCACCGAGCCGTCGGCCATCGTGACCGCGATCTTGAAGCCATCCGGCTCCACGACCTTCAGCGACGTGCCGCCTTGCGAGAACCGATACGTCACCGGCTTGTCGGTGAACGTGCCGCCGCCGGCCCACGCGACCGTCGCGATCACGAGGACCACACCCATCGAGACAACGCGAAGCTTCGTCATATGGCGCGGGACACTACCCACAAAATCTCGCGGTGCAATCCAAATCTTTTCCAGGTGCAACCCATTGAATTCAGAGGGATGTTGACCGGCGCTGGCGGTTCGCGATCGCAGCGTCGAGCCACCACCACGCACACGCGATCAACATCGCGCTTGTGGCGACGATCGAGACGTACGCGCCGAACAGCACGTGGTTGTCGGTCGAGAGCGCCGCGAACCACACCAGCGAGCCGGCGCTCGCGATCACGCCGCATCGCGCGACCATCGATTCGGGCGTCCTCGCGGGCGTCACGATCGTCGCGATCAGGATGCCGACGATCCCCGTGCCGACGAAGTGAGCCAGCCCGAGCTCGGACGGGTCGGCCAGGAGCCCGGGCGCGGCAAACCCCAGGCCGGTCAGGCCGATGATCACGCGCAACGCGATCGCGAGCCCCCCGAGCCGCGCCGGGTTCACGAGCGCAGCGGCGAACACGAGCCCCGCGATGACGTACGGCGTCCAGAACATCGGCCATTCGATCGGCGCCGTGGCCTTGCCGCAGACCTCGAGCGTTGGCAAGAAGATGCAGATCACGAGCAGCGTCGAGGACGGCAGCGTCAGCCAGCGGTGGTGACGCTTGCGCGACGCAGGGTGTGGCGGCTGCGCGTCACCCGGCAGCCACCCGGATCTCGACGGAAGCCTGCTTGCAGACGGATCGGTCATCGGTGACGACGATGCTCGCAAGCCATGCGCCAGCCAGTTGCGACGCGCGGTCATCAGCTCGACAACACGAGACGGCACGGACCGGCACGGCTCGCTCTCCCGGCGGGTATGCTCGGCAAATGCAGCGCATCCTCCTCCTGGTCGCCGTCGTCGGTTGTGGTGGCGATGGATCGTCCGGGGTCGATGCCCTCACGATCCCCTTCGATGGCGCCCCGATCGATCTCGCCATCGATACGCCCACCGGAGCATTCGCGATCACGAGCCCGACGCTCGTCGAGGGTGCCGCATTCGATGTCGCCAACACCTGCGACGGAGCGAACACGTCACCGCAGCTCGACTGGATCGGCGTGCCCGCGAACACGTTGAGCCTCGCCGTCGTTTTCACCGACAACTCGAATGGCCCGAATGGCCTCATTCATTCGGTGATCTACGACATCCCCGCCAACCTGACCGGACTTCCGGCGGACGTCGAGAAGGTGTTCGCCCCTACCGACGTCCCCGGCGCTCACCAGACGCGGACGCTTGGCGGAGCAGGCGCGCGTGGCTACTTCGGCCCGTGCCCGAACCCCCAGGATGGCCCGCACACCTACGAGTTCGCGCTGTACGCGCTCGAGGTTGCGATACTTCCCGGCGCGACGATGGCGACGACGCAGGTGCAGGCCGAGACGATCATCCTCCAGCACGATCTCGCATCAGCGCTGCTGACCGGTACGCGCGACCGCTAGTCGCGAAAGATCGGGGTGCGTGTGCCCACCTCGGGATTTGCGAAGATCGTCGGTCCCGGCAACACGTGCACGGTCATCCCCATCGGAACGTCAAGGCCATCGAGCCCGAGCACGACGTCGACTGCAATGTCGTACGTTCCTTCTGGTGCATCCACCAACTCGATCGAGAGATAGCTCGCACCCACGTCGGTGCGCGTCTCCGTGACGATTCCCGTGTCGACAAGCACGTCTTCCGCGAGCGGGGTAAGATTGCCGCCAGC